>ODAI010193851.1_pt1 | contig 53518 bp, 46 predicted proteins | sample 1539321 | NCBI WGS metagenome assembly ODAI01 (sample SAMN02144231, study PRJEB22623) | gut metagenome | biome: sheep rumen | host: Ovis aries | place: New Zealand | reverse complement strand
CGTGTGGTAGGCGACGTGGGTAAGGCTGGCGTGTCTATCTGTAACGAAGAGAACATGAAGGTGCTCTTCTCGGGTATTCCCTTGAACAAGATGTCGGTCTCTATGACCATGAACGGTGCCGTGCTGCCCATCCTCGCCTTCTATATCGTGGCAGGTCTGGAGCAGGGGGCAAAGTTGGAAGAGATGGCAGGAACCATTCAGAATGACATTCTGAAGGAGTTCATGGTGCGCAACACCTATATCTATCCTCCTGCATTCTCCATGAAGATTATCGCCGACATCTTCGAGTACACCTCGCAGAAGATGCCTAAGTTCAACTCTATTTCCATCTCGGGCTACCACATGCAGGAGGCTGGTGCCACTGCCGACATTGAGTTGGCTTACACGCTGGCCGACGGTATGGACTATCTCCGCACGGGTGTGAATGCTGGTATCCCCGTAGACAAGTTCGCTCCGCGTCTGTCATTCTTCTGGGCCATCGGTATGAACCACTTTATGGAGATTGCCAAGATGCGTGCCGGTCGTCTGCTCTGGGCTAAGATCGTGAAGAGTTTCGGTGCCGAGAACCCGAAGTCACTGGCTCTGCGTACCCACTCACAGACCTCTGGTTGGTCACTCACTGAGCAGGATCCGTTCAATAATGTAGGTCGTACCTGTATCGAGGCCATGGCTGCCGTGCTGGGTCACACTCAGTCACTGCATACCAACGCTCTTGATGAGGCTATTGCCCTGCCTACCGACTTCTCTGCTCGTATCGCTCGTAACACTCAGATCTACATCCAGAATGAGACAAAGGTGTGCAAGCAGATTGACCCGTGGGCTGGTTCTTACTATGTGGAGACACTGACCAACGAATTGGTACACAAGGCTTGGGAGCACATTCAGGAAATCGAGAAACTCGGAGGTATGGCCAAGGCTATTGAGACTGGTCTGCCTAAGATGCGTATCGAAGAGGCTGCTGCCCGCACGCAGGCCCGTATCGACTCAGGCGTGCAGACCATTGTGGGTACCAACAAGTACCGTCTGGAGCACGAAGATCCTATTGATATCCTTGAGGTTGACAACACCGCCGTGCGCAAGCAGCAGGAAGAGAGTCTGGCTCAGGTTCGCGCCACCCGCGACGAGGCAGCATGTCAGGCAGCCCTCAAGGCCATCACGGAGTGTGTGCGTGACTTCCAGGAGGGCCGCAAGTCGGAGAACAACCTTCTGGACCTGGCTGTCAAGGCTGCCCAGCTGCGTTGTACCCTTGGTGAGATTTCAGATGCCTGCGAAGAAATCGTAGGTCGTTATAAAGCAGTAATCAGAACAATTTCAGGCGTGTATAGTTCAGAAAGCAAGAACGATTCAGACTTTGAGAAAGCCTGTGCGTTGACAGAGGAGTTTGCCAAGAAGGAAGGACGCCGTCCGCGTATCTTCGTTGCAAAGATGGGTCAAGATGGTCACGACCGTGGTGCCAAGGTGGTTGCCACTGGTTATGCAGACTGTGGTTTCGACGTAGACATGGGTCCGTTGTTCCAGACTCCTGCCGAGGCTGCTCGCGAGGCTGTTGAAAACGATGTGCATATCGTTGGTGCTTCTTCGCTTGCTGCTGGTCATAAGACTCTGATACCGCAGTTGATAGAAGAACTGAAGAAACTGGGTCGTGAGGACATCATGGTGATTGCCGGTGGTGTTATCCCCGCTCAGGACTACGACTTCCTCTATAAGGCAGGTGTAGCCGCTATCTTTGGTCCTGGAACATCAGTTGCCAAGGCAGCCGTTGAGATGATGAACATTCTGTTGGAGAAATAATCATTCATCTTAAGAAATAATCTGTATCAAGCCACCATGCTGCAAACGCTGATAGTCATCGGCATTGCGCGTGGTGGCTTGCTTTTTGTTCTTTCACCAAATACTACTGGTGGCGCGTCGGACATGTATGTTCGGTGGAAGTGAATCGGCGGTTATTCATGAAACAAAAGACAGGCACGATGCAGAAGCACCTATGCCTGTCTTTACCATAGTCTTGAGTCAATTATAATTATATCGTTCAGTTCACGGGATGGAAACTGTCTGTTTCACCTGGTCTGTATGCCTTCCCGTCTTCCTTCATGTAAACCAGCAAGTCGCCAAAGTATCCTGTCTCCTGAATCTTCTTCAGGTCTTTGTCGGCAGCATAATCGCTGTTGTATTCTTTTGCACTTGCCAGATGGTTTGTAAACTCAAGTTTCTTTTTCTCTGTATCGAGTACAGAAATCCATTCGTCTTTTACACGGTCTCCGATTACAAATGTCTTTGCCATAACAATTAATTTTTATTTGATGTTTGAATGATGATGCAAAAATACAACAATATCTTATTCGTTATTCCATTTTTATGCACTTTTTTACCGTTAACGTTTGCGAAGAATAGATGATTCGTATATAAAAAACAGAGAGCGAACACCATGTTTCGCTCTCCGATAATACTATAAGTCAGAAATTACTCTGCGCTTTCTGCGTTTATTCTCCTTTAATGGCAGCCACGCCGGGAAGCACCTTTCCTTCAATGGCTTCGAGCAGGGCTCCACCGCCAGTTGAGATATAAGACACCTGGTCGGCCATTCCGAATTTGTTGATGCAGGCTACTGAGTCGCCGCCACCAATCAAAGAGAACGCTCCATTGGCTGTTGCCTTGGCAATTGCATCGGCAATGGCTTTCGATCCGCCAGTGAAATTGTCGAATTCAAATACACCTGCAGGACCATTCCATAAGATTGTCTTGGCTCCTTCGATAGCACTTGCAAAGGCCTTGCGGGTCTCTGGACCGGCATCCAGTCCTTCCCATCCCTCTGGAATGGCATTGGCTGGCACCACCTGTGTGTTGGCATCGTTGGCAAACTTGTCGGCAGCGATACAGTCGGTGCCTAACACGAGGTTCACTCCGTTCTCTTTTGCCTTCTTGATTACGTCGAGGGCAACATCGAGTTTGTCGAGTTCAACGATTGAATTACCAATTTCTCCACCCTGAGCCTTGGCAAATGTGTATGTCATACCACCGCAGAGAATCAGGTTGTCCACCTTTCCCAGCAGGTTTTCAATGATACCGATCTTTGTGGAAACCTTCGATCCGCCCATGATAGCAGTAAACGGACGCTTGATATTGCTGAGGATATTGTCAACGGCCTCCACCTCTTTCTCCATCAGATAACCGAGCATGCGGTTGTCAGCATCGAAGTATTCGTCAATCACAGCGGTGGAAGCGTGCTTGCGGTGAGCAGTTCCGAAAGCATCCATCACGTAGGCATCGGCATAAGAAGCCAGTTTCTTTGCGAATTCTTTCTGGCTCTTCTTCATTGCTTTCTTGGCCTCCTCATATTCGGGAGCGTCTTTCTCTATACCCACGGGCTTTCCTTCTTCCTCCGGATAGAAGCGGAGGTTCTCCAGCAGGAGGGCTTCTCCTGGCTTCAGTGCTTCTGCCTCAGCAGTGGCATTGGCGCAGTCGGGAGCGAATTTCACTTCCACGCCGAGTGCCTCAGACACTGGTTTTACGATTTGCGAGAGGCTCATCTTGGGGTTCACTTTGCCTTTCGGCTTTCCCATATGGCTCATCATGATAACGGCTCCGCCGTCGGCGAGAATCTTTTTCAGTGTTGGCAGTGCTCCGCGGATGCGGGTGTCGTCAGTCACATTTCCATTTTCATCGAGTGGCACATTGAAGTCCACGCGCACGATTGCCTTCTTTCCGGCAAAATTAAATTGATTGATAGTCATAGTTACCTTAATTATATTATAAAAACTTTTATCCTTTCCACGTGTGCAAAATTACGTAAATAAATTGACATACGCGCACAACGAAAAAAGAATTTCAATCTTTTTTGCATATCAGAAAGCCAAATGACAACTTGGGATAGCAAAAATAATGTAAAATGATGGTAGAGTCGAATAAAATGCTTATCTTTGCATGCGGATAAAAAGATTTATCTTTGCGAGCGTTTAGAGAGTTTCTCTTTGCGGGCAGAAAGAATGATGATAGTAACTCCATGACATAACTGATGAAAGATTCTGTTTTGATTTTAAGTGGTGGTATGGACAGTACCACGATGCTCTATGATTATCAGGAGCGCATCGGCCTGGCCGTTTCTTTCGACTACGGAGGCAATCACAATGCCAAGGAAATCCCTTTAGCAGCATGGCATTGCGGCCATTTGGGGATAGAACATATCGTGTTACCTCTGGCTTTCATGGCTGATTACTTCAAGAGCAGTCTGCTTGAAGGGGCAGAAGCGATACCCGAAGGCAGTTACGATGAAGAGAATATGAAATCTACGGTGGTGCCTTTCCGCAACGGCATCATGCTTTCCGTGGCAGCCGGACTTGCTGAAAGCCGCGGATTCAAATATGTAATGATGGCCAATCATGGCGGCGACCATACCATTTATCCCGATTGTCGGCCGGAATTTGTGCAGGCCATGAGCGAAGCCATGCGCCTGGGAACATTCCCTGGCATTGAGTTGCTGGCTCCATATACCCATCTCAGCAAGGCCGATATAGCCAAAAGAGGTAAGTCGTTGGGCATTGACTATTCAAAAACATGGAGTTGCTACAAGGGCGGCGACAAACATTGTGGCCGGTGCGGCACCTGCGTGGAGCGCAAGGAAGCCCTTCGCGACGCAGGAATAGAAGACCAGACAGTTTATTTATATTAATAATGAGCAGATTGTTTCTGCAAAAACAACAAGAATCATGAAAGCATTAAGTACAGAAAAAGCGCCTGCTGCAATAGGACCATACAGCCAGGCCATCGAAGCAAACGGATTCGTTTATGCTTCCGGACAGTTACCAATCAACCCAGAAACCGGTGCTTTTCCCGAGGGAGGCGTTAAGGAACAGACACGTCAGTCGCTGTTCAATGCACAGGCTATCTTGCAGAGTGCAGGTCTCGACCTGAAAAATGTGGTGAAGACCACCGTGTTGTTGGCCGACATCGCCGATTTCGGTGCCATGAACGAGGTGTATGCCGAGTTCTTTGCCCAGCCGTATCCAGCACGTTCCGCCTTTGCTGTCAAGGCTCTTCCTAAGGGTGCCTTGGTAGAGATTGAATGCATTGCTGCACGATAATTCATTCTTCAGCGTGTGTCAAAATATCGTCATCATAAGGATGATTCTGTTTTGACACATTCTGTTTTTTTGTAGTTGCCCACTCTGTTTCTTATTGTTGGCAACCATTCCGATGGTTTCCTTTCTGCGTTTCTCTATGGCATAAAAAGGGCGAAACGCACTGTCGGCGGATTATCCAAACAGTGCACGCAGTGCTTCTTCCACCTTCCGCACGGGATGCAACTCAATGTTGAACCGCTGGCGGTTGAATCCCTGCATGTTATATTTGGGAATAATCATGTGATGGAAACCCAGTTTCTCTGCCTCGGCAATGCGCTGTTCTATGCGATTGACTGGGCGCACCTCACCGCTCAGTCCAACTTCGCCGGCCATGCACCAGCCCGGTTCGATGGCGGTGTCCACGTTACTCGACAGCACAGCGGCGATAACGCTGAGATCCATGGCCAGATCGGTCACTCGCAATCCACCTGCAATGTTGATGAAAACGTCTTTTTGGATGAGTTTGAAACCCACACGCTTCTCCAAAACGGCCAGCAACATGTTCAAACGACGCTGGTCGAAGCCGGTGGCACTGCGCTGCGGGGTGCCATAAGCGGCTGTTGAGACGAGTGCTTGCGTCTCAACGAGGAACGGACGCACACCTTCTATCGCCGAAGAGATAGCAATACCGCTCAGTCCGTCGTGGTCTTGCGTGAGCAGCAGTTCTGAAGGATTGCTCACTTGTCGCAGTCCGTTCTGCTGCATTTCATAGATACCGAGTTCCGAAGTACTTCCAAAACGATTCTTGATGCTTCTCAGAATGCGGTACATATAGTGCTGGTCGCCCTCAAACTGAATGACGGTGTCAACGATATGCTCCAGTATTTTCGGCCCGGCCAGTGTTCCTTCTTTGGTGATATGTCCGATGAGGATGACGGGAATGCCACTCGTCTTCGCGAAACGGAGCAGGGCAGAGGCGCATTCTCTAACTTGCGTGATGCTGCCTGGGCTGCTTTCCACGTCTTCTGTAGAGATGGTCTGTATGGAATCCACCACAATGAGTTCGGGTTTCACCTCTTTTATATGTTCAAATATGCTTTCAAGCGATGTCTCGCACAGTATCTGCACGTTGTCATGGTCTTCGTGTGGAATCCGTTGTGCACGCATTTTCAGTTGGTGAGCGCTCTCTTCCCCGCTCACATACAAGATTCTTTTGTCGGGAATCCTTAGTATGGTCTGCAACGAAAGTGTGCTTTTGCCGATGCCGGGCTCCCCGCCTAACAGCACAATGCTGCCAGGAACCAATCCGCCGCCTAACACGCGGTTCAGTTCTTCGTCGTTCATGTTGATCCTTGGCTCGTCTTTCGAGGATATCTCCCGCAGCAGCAGCGGCCTGTTCTTGTCGTTCTTCATGGATTTCCTCACCGTGGTGGCTGCCGATTTGGCTGCCAGGGAGCCGGTGTCGCTGGCAATCCTGATTTCCTTGAAGGTGTTCCACTGGCCGCACGAAGGGCATTTGCCTATCCATTTCGCCGATTCCTGTCCGCAGTTTGAGCAGACGTATGCTATCTTGTCTTTTGCCATAACAGCACAAAAGTACAAATTATTTTTGGTATACCAAAATAAATGATTACTTTTGCACTGTGAAAAAGGTCATGAGACTAATATCGCACATTAATAATGACCCGAAGGGCGACTCTTGTATCATGCGTAGAGCGCCCTTTTTTTCAAGAATTGAACATGAAAAAAATATTGTCTTTCGTAATCATTCTGGCCATTTTCGCTTCGTGTGGCGATTCTGTGGAAGAGAAGAAACGGCTGAGCAGGGCCGAGCGAGCACGTCTTGCCAAGGAGGACTCCCTGGCGCTGAAGGTGGGCGTACTGCCTACGCTCGATTGTCTTCCGCTCTATGTGGCGCGGCAGGCGAATCTTTTTGAAAAGTTCGGTGCCGATGTGCGGCTGAAACCTTTCAATTCTCAGATTGACTGCGATGCTGCCCTGACCAAGGGGAGCATAGAAGGCTGTGTGACCGATGTGGTGAGAGCCGAGCGGATGAAGCGGCAGGGCAGGGCATTGAGGTATGCCACTGCCACGAATGCCTATTGGCAATTGATTAGCAACAGGAAGGCGCGAGTTCGTGAAATCCGTCAGTTGGAAGACAAGATGATGGCTATGACGCGTTTCTCGGCAACCGATTTGCTGGGCGACTTGGCCGTTGACAGCGTGAAGATGAGGTCAGAAAACGTGTTTCGGGTGCAGATCAATGACCCGAATGTAAGGCTTCAGATGCTCCTGAACAACGAAATGGATGCGATGCTGCTCACCGAGCCGCAGGCCACTACAGCCCGGCTGCTCAAGAATCCGGTGCTGATGGATAGCAAGCAGCGCGACATTCGCCTGGGCGCGGTGGTCTTCCGTGAGAACGATTTGAAGGATCAGCACCGCAGCAAGCAGTATCAGGTGTTCCTGAAAGCATACAACAGTGCCTGCGACAGTATTAATAAATATGGTGTGCTGCATTATTCAGAATTGGTAAAGAAATTTACAAAGGCTGATGATCGCACGCTGAAGGCCCTGCCGAAGATGCATTTCCAGCATGCTTCTTCTCCTCGGCAGAAAGATATCGATAGGGCTGTGAAATGGCTTAAGTAGAGCATGATGCAGAAAGAGAACATACTGAAAGAGGCATTGCAATATGTGCGGGACGGGCAGTTGCTGTATGCTATCAACGAGGTGCGGCGCTTCCTCGCCGACAACCCTGGACTGATGTCGCCAGAAGCGCTTTATCGCATTGATGACGACTACAGGCTGATGCTCAATTACATGCGTAGCGGCTATGTGGATCCTGAACGGAAACATCTCCATGATATTCTGTTGGAACGTGTCTTCAAACTCATTCAGGACATCCTTCTGGCATATAGTAAAAAGAATGTGCCTTTCTTTGTGGATGCCGTGAGTCATCGCTTTGGCGACGAATTGTCAAATGATGCCGTGAAAAGCGAACTCGAATCATACGTTACCGACTTGGCCATGCTCTCACTGTCGCCCGAAGAGGAAAGAGGGGCGCAGGAACAGACGATCAATAACCTGCATTTCAGTGCCATGTCGCGCATGTTCAACAGCATCGTAACAGCATCGCAGTGGTCTGAAAGCACCCGTTTGTTTTACGAGCAACTGCTGCTTTCCCCCACCATCGATGTAAACGATGCCCTGGTGATGGTGAGTGCAGTTATGCTTTCTGCCATGAATTTCTATGATTTCCAGAAGGTGAGTATGCTCGCTCATGTCTATCTGAAGGCAGAAGACGAGCATTTGCGCCAGCGTTCCTTGGTGGGATGGGTGTTTGCCATCCATTCCACGACCGTGGTGGATGCCCAGTTGCGAGGGCTGCTGCACGAGGTGTTCGCCGACAAGTCCACAGTGAAAGAAGTGGCCGACATGCAAAAGCAAGTGCTCTTTTGCATGAATGCAGAGAACGATACCGAGACCATTCAGCGTGAGATCATCCCCACGCTGATGAAAAACAATAATTTCAATATCAACCGCCAGGGCATCATCACCGAGAAAGAAGACGATTCCTTGGAAGATATTCTCAATCCAGATGCTGCCGACAAGAAAATGGAAGAGGTGGAACAGTCGATTCAGCAGATGATGAACATGCAAAAGGCCGGATCGGACATCTATTTCGGAGGCTTCTCTCAGATGAAGCGCTTCCCGTTCTTCTATGATCTCTGCAACTGGTTCCGCCCGTTCAGCAAGCATCATCCGTCGTTGACGAAGGTGATGCAAAAACTGAAAGGTTCTTCATTTTTTGATAATCTGCTCCTTTCCGCACCCTTTTGCGACAGCGACAAGTATTCTTTTGCGCTGGTCATGGAGAGTGTTGTTGACCGTTTGCCGGAGAATATGCGTGAGATGCTGGGCGATGCGGAATCTCTCGGGCCTGTCGTTCCACAGGAAGAGAGCAACAGTGCCGCGTTCATCCGGAGGATGTATCTACAGGATCTGTATCGTTTCTTCCGGCTCCATCACCGTTGCGCCGACGTGTTGAATCCGTTTTCAAACGACGAGTATGTCTTTGTGGCCAACCCTGTTTATCTTGAACTTGGCATGGACGAGTGTTTTGCCGATTTGTGTTCGTTCATGCGCAAGCATAAGAACATGGAAGCCTTTGCACGGCTTGCAGGCTTGTACGATGGAGACCAGCATCCTCATGCTGTCTTATATAATGGCATTTATCTCTTGGAGGTGAAAATGGATGTGCAGGGAGCCATCGCCCGTTTCGAGAAACTGCTGTCGATGGAACCTGACAACGAGCGGGCGAAGTCACTTTTGGCACGTTCCTATTTTGAATCATGCCGATATGATGACGCATGTGCCTGTTATGAAGAACTGGTACAAAAGTTCCCGGAAAACAAGGGATATGCCATCCATCTGGGGATTGCACTTTCCTATGCCGGTAAACATGAGGAAGCAGCAAGGCTGTTTTATCAACTTCATTACGAACAGCCTGAATCTAAGAACATCCTGCGCGGTCTGGCATGGTCGCTCATGGGAGTTGGAAAGTATGAACAGGCGGAAAAGATGTATGAAAAGGTGCTCGGTGCCGACAAGAAATCAGCAACCGACTATCTGAATGCTGGTTATTGCCAGTGGCTGGCAGGCAAGATACCGGGCGCAGTGACTCTTTTCGTCTCGTTCCTCCGTGAAAAGCAGTCTGACTCAACGTTGGTTCTTGAGGAAGAAATGAAAAAAGATCGTATCTTCTTGATAGAGCGTGGCTTGAATGAAACAGATATGCAGTTGATGTGCGACCTTGTGGCGCTGGCTTGAATATTATAAAAAAGGTGTGAGCAGGTGGGCAAACCATCCCACAAACTTCTTCCATGGCGTGCGCCATCTGTTCCAACTGTCTTTGGTCAGTGGAAAAGAGTCCTTTTTATCGTTGTCAAACATGTCCGAAAGTTCCTTCGTCGTGCAGCGGTCGATAATAACAGCGTTTTCCTCATAGTCCCAGCGCAGGGAGCGGGCATTCAGGTTGGCAGAGCCAACAGTGCAGAAACTGCCGTCAACCATGATGACTTTCGTATGGTGGAATCCAGGTTTGTAAATCCAAACATTGGCTCCCTTTTTCATCAGTTTGTGCACATTATAGAATACGCAGTCGGGTGTCAGGGGTATGTCGCTCTTCTGCGATACCATAATTTCCACTTTCACGCCGCGTTTAACGGCATTCCTCAGACTCTTTTTCAACTTATGGTTCAGCGTCAGATAGGGATTCACCAGTTTGATGCTGTCTTTCGCATCATTGATGGCATTCACATAGAACTGCCGGATGATACCTCTTGTCACCTTGGGCTCGCGGTTGATGATGCCAACCATTTTCCTTCCTGCTGTTTCACAGGTGTCGGGCTTCAGTCCGTTGAAATGGGTTTGTGAGGACGATGACGGAAAATACGGGTCGCCAGAGATGTCTTGCTTGGTCACTCTCTTCCACATTTGCAAGAAGATTTTTTGCAAGGTGCTCACTTCGTCTCCTTCAATTCTGCAGTGCATGTCGCGCCATGACCCCACTACGTCGGTGCCTTTGATGTAGTAGTCGGCCACATTCATGCCTCCTGTATAGGCAATGGTGCCGTCGATAATCACAATCTTACGATGGTCGCGGTTGAAAAAGTCGTCAATCCACGGGAATCTGACGGGATTGTATTCAAATATTTCAATGCCGCGTTGCCGTAGGTTTTTGATGTGGTGTTTTTTCAGCGGCTGGTTGTTCGATGTGTTTCCGAATCCGTCGAAGAGTGCTCTCACTTCAACTCCTTCCTTCACCTTTTCGGCCAGAATGTCGAAAAGCATGTCGGCAATGGAGTCGTTCCGGAAGTTAAAATATTCCAGATGCACATGATGTTTCGCCTGACGTATGGCTGCAAACATGTCGTCAAACTTTTCCTGTCCGTTCATTAGCAGCGTCACTTTGTTGTTTGTCGAGAAGTGAACGCCAGCATTCCGCAATTGACTGACAATCAGTGAGTCAGAACCTTGTGCTAAAGACTTGCTGAATGGGGACAGCAAAAGCAGGAAAACCAGTGATGAGAGTATCTTTTTCATAAACGATTGCGCAAGATATTCAAACAGAAAAAGCAGTGCTATACCATACACGAATAATGATCAACCACTCCTAACAGATGCTTTTCCTCGTCAACCACCAAGACGGTATGTATCTTGTATTTATGCATAATCTTCTGTATTTCTGTGATTTTTGTTGTAGGCAGCACGCATTTGGGTTCTGTGGTCATGATGTCAGAGACGGTCTTGTTGAAGAATTGTGCCTGCCATTTCTCCATGGCACGGCGGATGTCACCGTCGGTAATCAGACCTGTCACCCGATTGTCTTTCAGGGAAATGCCCAGTCCTAACTTCCCTTTGCTCACATGAATGATGGCCTCACCCAGATGCATTTCTTTCGGAATCACTGGCAAGTCGTTGGAGCGCATAACGTCTTGTGCCGTTGTGAGCAGACGTTTGCCCAGTTCTCCTCCGGGATGGAATTGCGCAAAGTCTTTCGGTTCGAAATGTCTCAGTTGCATCAACGCAATGGCCAGGGCATCGCCCATCACCAATTGGGCCGTGGTGCTGCTGGTAGGTGCCAGGTTAAGCGGGCATGCTTCTTTGGGAACCTTGGTGTTCAGATGCACGGTTGAATACTTCACGAGCAGACTGTCTTTGTTTCCCGTAATGGCAATGATCGGAATATCCATGTGCAGCACCATGGGAATGAATCTGAGCAACTCGTCTGTCTGTCCGCTGTTGCTGATGGCGATAATCACATCTTCGTGAGTCATCACGCCCAAGTCGCCGTGATACACATCCAGCGGGTTGACAAAAAACGACGGCGTGCCTGTGCTTGAGAGGGTTGCGGCAATCTTTGCCCCTATATGTCCGCTCTTTCCCACGCCGGTAACAATAATCTTCCCTTTGCAATGATACATCAGGTCAACGGCCTTGCTGAAGTTTTCATCCAGTTGCGACTGGAGTCCGAGAATGGCATTTGCCTCGTCTCTGAAACATTGGGCTGCTGTGTCGAGTATTCTAAACATATTTATATGATATCTATGGATAATTGTCAAAATATTGTTCTGCTGCTGTCGGGAGTTATAATAACTCTTCTATGAGCGATTCCAGACGGGCCAGTTCCATCATGTTTGCCGCATCGCTCAATCCTTTGTCGGGATCCGGGTGTACCTCAAAGAAATATCCCGTTGCACCGAACGCCTTTCCGGCCTTTGCCATGCAAGGAACAAACCGGCGGTCTCCATCTGTTTTTCCACTGCCGCTGCCTGGGCGTTGTACAGAATGTGTACAGTCCATGATCACGGTGGGGACAATGTCCAGCATGTCAGGAATGTTTCTGAAATCCACAACTAAGTTGTTGTATCCGAAACAGTTGCCGCGTTCTGTCAGCCATACCTCTTTCGCACCGGCATCTTTGGCTTTTTCCACGGGATACCTCATGTCTTTTCCACTCAGAAACTGGGCTTTTTTGATGTTGACAATCCGGCCTGTGCTGGCTGCTGCCACCAAAAGGTCTGTCTGCCTGCATAAAAATGCGGGTATTTGAATCACGTCGCACACTTCGCCGACGGCCTTTGCCTGATGGCTTTCGTGTATGTCCGTCAGTATTTTCAGTCCGTAACGGCTTTTCACGTCTGCCAGCATCTGCAATCCCTTCTCCATTCCCGGGCCTCGAAACGAGTGAATGCTGGTGCGGTTGGCCTTGTCAAAGGATGCTTTGAAAATAATGTCTGTGTGGAGTTTCTGGTTGATGCGCACCAGTTCTTCTGCCACGATGTCGAGCAGTTCGGCTGATTCTATGACGCAAGGACCGGCTATCAATATAGGATTGTCAATGTGTTTCCGTTTCATTTGATTCTCTGTTGTAATTGTTGTTTCCAATGACGTGCAAAAGTAGTAATAAAATCTGATTTGAGAAACAATTTAGAAACTTTTTCATTAAATCCGATGTTGTTTGCGAAAAAATAACTACCTTTGCAGCCTAAAATGATTTATTAACAAACGAAACAACAAACTGGATATATGAAATATAATAGGTTAATCACATTTGCCATCGCCTCAGTGTTGGTGGCTTCGTGTAAGGTGCCTTCCAATGTGAGTTATTTTCAAGACTTAAAAGACGGTCAGGTGAACACCATTACGAGCCAGGCCGGGATTAAACTCAAGGAAGGTGATAAAATCTCTATTGTCGTAAAGAGCAAAAACAGTGAAATTTCCAATCTGTTGAATTTGCCTGTGTCATCTCAGGTGGTTGGATATACTGGTGACAGGACAAACCGCGGTATGTCGGGGTATACCATCGACCGTCATGGAGACATCGACTTCCCCATGGCCGGTAAGTTGCATATTGCAGGAATGAGCAGGGAAGAGGTGGCAGAGTATGTCAAAAAGACCATAGAGGAAAAGGATTTGGCCCGCGATGTAGTTGTAACGGTCGAATTCTTAAACCTTCATTATTCAGTAATGGGTGAAGTGGGAAAACCTGGTGAATACTCATTTGGACAGGATCGGGTTACCTTACCGGAGGCTTTGGCGCAGGCTGGCGACCTGACGCTGCATGGAATGCGTGATAGCGTGTATGTGCTCCGCACTGTGGATGGCAAGCAGACCACTCATGTCGTTAGTATGCTCAATGGCAGGGAACTGCTGAACTCTCCTGCCTATTATCTCCAGCAAAACGATGTGGTATATGTGGTACCCAATGATTACCGTAAACGACAATCGAAAGTCAATGGAAATACATTCCAGTCTACTTCTTTCTGGATTTCTATTTCCTCGATTATAATTTCACTTGTCTCGTTGATTAACAGATTGAAATAAGCATTTAGTTATGGAAACCACAATACCTACAGCAATAAATAAAGAGAATTCCAATACACATGATACTCAGGCAAATGTGAACATGACAATCAAAGATTTCCTGTTGGCATGTTTGTTCCGCTGGAAATGGTTTGTTCTGTCTGTTATCATCGCATTGATTCTTGCCGGACTCTATTTAGCCAAGAAACAACCCATTTATACGCGTTCAGCAGAAGTGCTGATTAAGAACACCAAGGGTGGAGGGGGCTCGCTTAGTAGCGAACTCAGCGGTCTTTCTGAGATGGGTATATTCTCAGCATCTTCCAGCGTTTCCAACGAGTTGATCGTGATGAAATCTCCGGCCCTTCTCATGGAAGTGGTGCGCCGCATGAATCTGGATGTGAACTATACCGTTCCCGGTTATCGTGATTACACGCTCTATGGCGACAGAAATCCCATTAAGATTACTTTTGCAAATCTCAAAGACGATGATTTCGTGTCTTTTGACGTGAAGATAAAAAAAGACGGAACCTTCGAAATGGATGGCTTCTCCAAGAATGGATATGATTTGGAAGGCTCTGTTTCTGGCAAGTTGAACACAACGATGAAGACGCCTGTCGGCCGACTTTATATAAGCACGACCCCTGCTTATGCGAAGTTGAAGGGTGACTTGGATATCAATATCGTACGAACTTCCATTTTGTCGGCAACGCAGATTTGTAAAAGCAAGTTCGATGCATTCTTCACCAGTAAGACGGCCTCTGTCATCACTTTGAAATATGATGATGTATCGATGCAGCGTGCTGAGGATATCTTGAATATGATTATCAAAGTGTATCAGGAAGGATGGATGGACGATAAGAACCAGATTGCTCTTAGTACCTCCCGGTTTATTACTGAGCGTCTGAGTGTAATTGAAAAAGAATTGGGCAATGTCGATAGTGACATTTCTTCATATAAGAGCCGCAATTTGGTTCCTGATGTGTCAGAAGCCGCCAAAATGTATATGACCAATGCAAATCAGGCCAACAACGAACTTCTGAACCTCAACAATCAATTGTACATGCTCACTTTCATCAGGGAGCAATTGATGGACAACACCAAGAAGAATCAGTTGCTGCCGTCAGGCATGCTGTCACACAATGCAGGACTGGAATCGCAGATTTCCAAGTTCAACGAACTTCAGATGCAGCGTAATAACCTGGCATCCAGCAGTAGCGAAGGCAACCCGTTGGTAAAAGACCTGGATCAGCAACTGGCCACCTTGCGCACTGCTGTCAGTGGTTCATTGAACAATACCATCAATCAGGTGCGCATTCAGATCAACGGTATGCAGGCAAAGGCGAATCAGAACACAGCCCAAATTGCTTCCAGCCCGATTCAGGCCAAGCAGTTGCTTTCTGTTGAGCGCCAGCAGAAAGTGAAGGAGGCCCTGTATATTTATCTCTTACAGAAACGTGAAGAAAACCAGTTGTCGCAGGCCTTTACGGCATACAATACCCGTATCGTTACGCCTCCGATGGGAAGCCGTCGTCCTACAGCACCTGTGCGCCGCAATATCTGGTTGGTGGCATTGCTGCTGGGTTTGGCTATTCCTGCCGCCATCGTTTACATTGTGGAGAGTCTTGATACCAAGATCCGTGGAAAGAAAGATATTGAGAATGTCTCCATTCCGTTCATCGGAGAGATTCCTCTTTATGGTGACAAGAAGAAGCGCTTAGAGGCAGAAGGTAAGATTTTAGTACAGGCCAAGAAACGCAATATGATCAACGAGGCATTCAGAGTGGTGCGTACCAATGTCGAGTTTATGTCTAACAGTTACGACAACGCCAAGGTGTTCATGGTCACATCTATCAACCCTGGCAGTGGAAAGACATTCGTCACCATCAACTTGGCCTCTTCGTTTACCTTGAAAGACAAGAAAGTCATCGTGCTCGACTTGGATATCCGAAAGGGTTCTGTAGGACGTTATCTCAATGTAGGTACCAAGACAAGGGGTGTTGCTAATTATCTCTCTGGTCAGGAGACAGACTGGAAGAAGATGATTGTCAATAGTGCTGACTGTCCGCGGTTGGATATCCTTCCCTGTGGTACCATTCCGCCGAACCCTGCAGAATTGCTGTCTAACGGTAGACTGGAAGAACTGATTGCCGATTTGCGTGAACAGTACGACTATATTTTCCTTGACAGTGCACCGGTTGATATCGTTGCCGACACGGCCATCATTGCTGATCAGGCAGATATGACCATCTTCGTGATACGTACTGGCTTGTTAAGCAAAGAAATGATACCGACCATCGAAGGCTATTACACTGACAAGAAACTCAAGAACATGGGATTGGTGCTTAACGGTTCTGAGATTGCTACTGGTCGCTATGGTTATCATCGCCACGGCTATGGTTATGGCTATGGCTATGGAAAGGGCTACGGCTCTTATACTCACGAAGAGGAATAGTCTGACATGTGGCCATTTAGTAGCAAGGTGTCGATAGCCGACAGCGGTTTGTTGGATGGCTTCGTTGATTTTCACTGTCACCTCCTTCCTGGAGTGGATGACGGTGTGCAGATAATCAGTGAGACGCTTTCCATTCTTGACTTGTGGGAACAGCAACATGTCAGTGAAGTGTGGCTGACGCCTCACATCATGGAAGACATTCCCAATGAGCCGGACACCCTGAGGTCGTGTTTTGAAGAATTGAAAAGTCAGTATCACGGCAGCATCAGACTCCATCTGGCTGCCGAGAATATGATTGACAATGTCTTGAAAGAACGACTCGCTAACGACAACCTCCTTCCTTTGGGACAGCAAGGAAACCATTTGTTGGTGGAGACCTCCTATTTCAATCCCCCCTATGACATGGATGAGTCCATCCATGACGTGCTGGCCAAAGGTTTTTATGTGGTTCTCGCCCATCCGGAGCGATATAACTATATGGAATCTGCTGACTATAAGCGTTTGAAGGATCAACGCATACTCTTCCAGTTGAACGTTCCTTCGTTGGTGGGTGCCTATGGTAAAAAAGTCCAGCAAAAAGCAGAGATGTTGTTAGACAATGGTTTTTATGACCTCTGCTGTACCGATACCCACAGCATTCGCTTTGTCAACTATTTCTTGAAAGGCACATTATCTAAAAGCAGGGTAAAGGCGGTGCGAAACATCATAGAGTCTTCTGATATTTAAGACCTGAATCAAACAGTAACAGGCAGCCATCGAATACGATTTAAGACGATGGTTGCCTGCTTCTGTTTTGATTACTATTGTTGCTTGAGTGCTATGGGCGGAGCGGGTTTTTGTCGCTCTTATACCACTTCATAAACTCCTGGATACCGTCATGCAGCGACCAATGTGGCTTGTAACCGCACTCTTCTTCCAGACGTTCCGTATTCGCATTGGTCTGATAAACATCCCCCGGCTGCATGGGGAGAAACACTTTTTCGGCTTCCTTGCCATAAGCCTGTTCTATCTCGCTGATAAAATCCATCAGTTTTACAGGATTCGAACAGCCGATATTATACACCTTGTAAGGAACGTTGTTGGGACATTCTTCAGCAACGGGCTGATGATCAATTACATGAATCGTACCCTCAGCAATGTCATCGATATAGGTGAAGTCACGAATCATGTCTCCGTGATTGAATACTTTGATTGGTTCTCCCTTGGAAATGGCGGAGGCAAAAAGCATGGGAGACATGTCTGGACGGCCCCATGGACCATAGACGGTGAAGAAACGCAGTCCTGTTGTTGCGAATCCGTAAAGTTTCGAGTAGGCATGCGCCATCAGTTCGTTGCTCTTTTTCGATGCGGCATAGAGGCTGACGGGGGAGTCCACCTTGTCTGCTTCACTGTAGGGCACCTTGGTATTCATGCCATAGACAGAACTCGACGAGGCGTAGATCAGATGACGAATCTGGTTGTTCCTGCAGGCTTCCAGAATGTTGAGGAACCCGACCAAGTTGCTTTGTAAGTAACTGTAAGGGTTGGTGATGCTATAGCGCACACCAGCCTGTGCAGCGAGGTTCACCACCTTGTCGAAATGCTCTTTTTCAAATAAGCGGTCGAGTGACTCCTTGTCATCGATAGCCATTCTCACAAAGCGGCAGTTGGCAAACAGACTGCTCTGAACAGGAACATTCCATTCAAAATGGTTGTCTTTCTGTTCTATACCGCACTCCGCCAACCTGCCATACTTGAGCAAAGGATTGTAGTAGTCATTGATATTGTCAATGCCTACCACATCATCACCACGAAGGGCGAGCATGTACATAAGTTTCGAGCCGATGAATCCGGCTGCGCCAGTAACTAAGATTTTCATAATTGTACTTCTCTATTTATTCAATTTATTTTCTAACCACAGAGTTATTTATTATTAACCACCGAGATCACCGAGATCACCGAGATTTTTATTCATCCCCCACGGAGTTATTTATTATTAACCACCGAGATCACCGAGATCACCGAGATCACCGAGATCACCGAGTTCACCGAGAATTTATTATTCATCTGCCCCCAGTTTTCTATACCTCTTATTATTCCCTATCTCCGTGCTCTCTGTGGTTGTTTGAATACTTGTTCTTTCTCAACTACAGAAGCCATTTTGGATTAATCTTTACGCTCTGTTGTTTTTCAGAAAACGTTTTTCTCAGTTAACGTATCTTCGTTTTTGCAGAACAATATCACTGAAATTCAATAGTAAACCGCAGTGATAGTTCGTCGCTTTCAGGTAGTTGATGATTTGTGCTTCGTGTACGGGTAGAATTTTCTCCACCGCTTTTAACTCAACGATAACATGTTCATAACAAATGAAGTCAGCAACATAAACATGCTTCAGTGTGCTTCCTTTGTATTCAACAGGGATTCTTACTTCTCTTTGGAAGGGAATTCCACGCAGTTTCAACTCTATTTCTAATGCGTCAGCGTAGACGAACTCGACAAACCCCGGTCCAAGTTGTCGATGTACCTCAATCGCCGCACCTATTATATTATATGTCTCTTGATCCTCATTCATATCATATCTGTTTTTTTACCACCGAGTCCACGGAGTTATTTTATTATTAACCACCGAGGACACCGAGTTTTTTGTCTTTATCCACCCGCGTGGTCCTATCATTCCGTATTAAATCTATCTCTGTGTCCTCCGTGCACTCTGTGGTATTAACATAGATTCATGTCCTACATTGTTTTATTCTAACCACCGAGTACACGGAGATCACCGAGTTTTTATTTAATTATTCTCTGTGTCCTCTGTGCTCTCTGTGGTTGTTAATTTGTATATTTATTATTCATCTCCATGTTCTAAGTGCACACTGTGGTTTGGAAAACACAATTCACCACCATAAACTCGTTGTGCCTCGCGGTAACTGTCCAGTGATCCGATGTCGAATCGCGTACCAGGCATTTCCCATGCATGAATCGTTGTTTTTCCCACGAGGTAATGTGCCAGGTTTCCCGGAGCATCGAATCCGCATCCGTGGTTCATACAGTCAGCAATCAGTGGCAGATCTTTCTTTTTGTAGATATAGAAAGGCGGCACAGCCCAGTGGCTCACAGGCTTTTCTGGTTTCTCCTGCATCTCTGTCACCCTCATATTCTCATCTACGGCGATAACCCCTGTGCGTTGTAGTTTCTTTAGTTCCGGCTCATGGTGACACATAATCACAGATGATTGTTTTTCCTCTGCATAGTCAACAAATCCCTGTAGTGAGAAATTCAGGATGTTATCAGCCGCCAGCACCATGATATCCTCATATTCCAGTTCGGCAGATGTGTTTCCGTCAGGATCCCCCGTGATGGCGAGCAGCAAGTCGCGCACGGCTCCGAGTCGTGTCTCGTTCGATGTTGTTCCGTCGTCAATGATGCGGATGGGCTTTTTGGCACATTTCCTTTCCTCTGCCCATTTTTCAAAGATCGGAGCAAACTTATGGTTTGTCACAATCACATGTTCGTCAATCGAGTCGATACCATCCACGTCATCAAGCAAACGGTCGAGGATGGTGGTGTTGCCGATTCTGAGTAGCGGCTTGGGAAAGGTCTTTGTCAGTTCTCCCAAGCGGGTGGCATAGCCTGCTGCAATGACAATATTCTTCATGATAAGTGAGTTATAGAAATTCCACTCCGTGGGCCGGACTACAGAAATACGCATGGAAACTATCCTTATATTGAGGATATTGCTTCAGGTATTCCTCCTCCACATGCTGTTTGATACTCTCTTCCTTGCTGGGATCTACCAAGGCAATGCAGGCACCCTTGAATCCTGCGCCCGAGAAACGTCCTCCGTAGATGCCGTCCGTCTCCCTCATGATCTTATAAAGAGCAATCAGTTCAGGAGAACCACATTCGTAGTTGTTCATCGAACTCTCGCAACTCTCGAAGACAAACTGTCCGAAACGCTCGATGTCGCCAGCCTTCCACGCTTTCACCCCGTCTTTCACGCGGTCACATTCCGTATAGAAATGGCGTGCTCTGCGTGCAAAACGCTCCGGCATATCCTTCTCATGTTTCAGGAAAACGGTCTCCTCCACATCACGCAGCCGTGTGTCTTGCAGTTCTTTCAGTGGAATATCCTCATAGGCCTGCATGATCCAAGCGGCTGTTTTGCATTCCGATACCCGCAGGTTGTAGTCCGTTCCTGTCAGTTTGCGTGTCACGCCGCTGAAAAAAATGCCGAATTTGAATGGCAGCACGCTCGTTCCGTCACCGCTCGTTCCGTCTTTCCCCTTCTCCGAAGCGAAAGGAATCAGTTCGTATTGCTGACTCTTTGTGTCGAGAAACAGCAGTTTGTCTGCTTCGCAGAGCACCACGCAAGCCTGGTCCAGAATACCATTGTTCAGTCCCACGTATTCCCTTTCTGCGCGCGATGCATAGTGAATCACTTGCATCTTGTCCAGTTCCAGATGGTTCACCTTTGCCAGTGCCATCACGAAACCGCACAGCAGCGCTGCCGATGACGACAGACCGCCGATAGGCATGGAGCCTTTCACGATACCGCGCACCCCTTTCTTCAGTTGGAAATCCTGCTGCAATGCCCATGCGGCACCGCGCAAATAGTCTCCCCAGTTGCTCTGTTGCTCGTCAATGGGCCGCTGCACATTAAATGTCATCAGTCCTTCAAACGACAGGGAAGCCATTTCCACCTTGCCCGTTTCTGTCTCAGAGAACAAGAACTCGATGCCGCTGTCGAAGGCAAAGCCCGTCACCCATCCATGCTGATGGTCCACATGTGCCCCGAGGGGGCAGATACGGTAGGGTGAGAACATGCGGTAAAGTGCATCGCCCGTGCCGAAAAACGTACGGTATGCCTGGAACAAATCATTCATTTGTGTCATATTTTTTAATGCTATAATGTTGACAAATTCCTGTTTTCATCATATTTTCTGCAAAAATACGCATTTTTTTCTACTTATAAAAATATTATTTGATATTTCTTGACAAGGTAGTGAAAACATTCAGTTTCATTTTCGCGATAGCCTTATTGGACCAAGGGTTCTGTACTCAGCGGACAGAACATTCCCTATGCATGATATTGTCATGAAAAATCCGAATGAAAGCCTCTCATACGGGCGGTGCTGATGACAAACGTGCAACTGGGGCGAAATACACGAGTTTTGAAGCACTTCCTGCAAGTTGTTGACTAATAATTGATTACAATGAAAACGGTTTCCCCTTGAACGAAGAAATCACATTACTGCTGAAAAAAGCATAGGTTTTGTGTCGCAAAACCATAGTTTTTGGGCAGTGAAACCATAGTTTTTGAAGGGTAAAACCATATCTTTTGAGATGTAAAAGCATAGGTTTTGCGTGAAGAAATGTGCCTCATGGTAGTGATTCTTTACATTTTCTCGTTTTCAATGCTCGTTTCGCCCAAAAACCATTTCTATTTTGAATGAAAATGTGAACAGGCTTTTGTCGCAATTTTTCAAATCGTCAGCATGTCGTTTAATGGCGAAAAATGGCATTTTTGGCCACGAAATAATAAGAGGTATAGAACTCAAGAGTTAGATGAATAATAAATATACAAATTAACAACCACAGAGTGCACAGAGGACACAGAGAAATATTATAATAATAATAAAAACTCTGTGAACTCGGTGTTCTCGGTGGTTAAAACAAAAATATATGAATGCATGTTACCATACCACAGAGAGCACAGGGATACGGGGATAGGGTTCTCCTTGTTCTGTTAGTCAAGGAAACCCGTCTGTGAGTTCTTCCTGTTTCTCATTCTCTTACCCCGAACTCACGTTTATATAGGATGACTTATAGGATTCTCAATAAGATATTAGTTGAAAAATTTTGTCTTCTCATTCTTTTTTTATAATTTTGCAGCGCAAAAATAGAAAAGCAGTATTTTGGAGATTGATTATAATTAATATAAAATAACAGTGATATGTGCCAATCCACTTTGTTTTCTGGGAAATAGGTGGCACAATAGCGTTTTTTCGGAATCATACAGTGGGTGGGCGTATTACCTCCATTTGCTTTTCTCATCAGAAGCAGAACCATCTGCGGATGCTCCTTAAAGAGTATCCTGAAGCGGAGGCAGTCTGGCTTTTAGGGATTAGTGGGCGTTGCTGCCACAGATTGTTTTTCTCTCCAAGTTCTACATACTGGGAGGGAAGAAAAGTATTATATCCCTGCAAGACGTAGCCTCCAGTCAGAATTCCATTCAAGCAGACATACACTGTCAAAGAAATGAATTGTAAGTATCTCAAAGAAATCTATATTTTATATTAATAATCAAGTTTCTATTTTTAGGACTGCGGTTTGTGAAAATAGTGGTCCGTTTTTCTCAAATAACAATTAAGTGATATGAGTATGAAGAAAGTGCTAACAGTAGGGGTCTACGACATGCTTCATATCGGGCATATTCTTTTGTTCAAGCATGCTAAAGATCTTGGTGACCATTTGATTGTGGCTGTCCAGGATGGAGATTGCATTCTCAAGTACAAGCCAGGTACTCAGATGGTATATAGTACAGACGAAAGGATGTATATGGTAAGTGCCATTAAGTATGTTGATGAGGTTGTGATTTATAAAGATATCGACAAAGATATTCAAAGGATAGATTTCGACGTTTTTGCCAAAGGCCCTGACCAAAACCATGCTGGATTCCAAAGCGCTGTTGAATGGTGCAAGAACCATGGTAAGGAAGTTGTTGTTGTTCCCAGAACGGAAGGTATTTCTTCAACACTTCTAAGGGAGTATAGCAAAATAAAGTAGAATACAATGAAAATAGTTCTAATCAAAGAAACCAAGACCCCGGTTGATAACCGTGTGGCACTTGTCCCCAAGCAGGTGGCTGAGTTGAACAGACAATTTCCCCAGCACCAGATTATGGTGCAGACAAGCGATGTCCGCGCATACTCAGATGACGAATATCGGGCGGAAGGCGTAGAGGTGGTGAATGATGTCAGCGATGCTGATGTTCTCTTTGGTATCAAGGAAGCTAAGATTGAAAGTCTGATACCGAACAAACACTATTTCTTCTTCGGCCATATTGCCAAGATGCAGGAATACAACCGCCCTTTGTTGCAGGCTTTCATGAATAAAAGCATAACATTCTCAGATTACGAATATCTTGTAGATGAGAATAATGAGCGTGTTTGTGCCTTTGGTTGGTGGGCTGGAGTCGTTGGGGTTTATTATACGCTTCGGGGATATTTCCTGAGGGAAGGCAAGGATATTTTGCCGAAACCCACGAAATCATTTACATTGTCAGAATTGAGAAACATACTGACTGTTGTAAAATTACCTAAAGTGAAGATACTGATAACAGGAAATGGTAGGGTGGCGCAAGGAGCAACCTATGTGATGAGGGAATGTTGTCGGGCAGAGGAACTAAGTATGGATGAGTTCTTGTCTAATGAACCTATCGATTATATTTCTTTTCATCGTGCGTCGCCAGAAGAACTTGTCAAGCACAAGGATGGAAAACCGTATGTTAGAAAACATTTCCGTGAGCATCCAGAGGAATACGTAAGTGATTTCATAAAGTTTGCGAAACATACTGATATTTATATCCCATGTCACTATTGGGATCCCAAGGCTCCCGTTTATCTTGAACAAGGCGATTTCACCAAATACGATTTACCTATTAAAATGATAGGAGATATCACATGCGACATTTGTGGAAGTGTTAAATCAACAGTCCGTCCTGCAACGCATGCTGAACCCTACTATGATTTCAATCCTGTCAGTAAGAAAGAAGAGCCAGCATTCTCTTCGCCCGACAACATCACAGTAATGGCTGTGGACACATGCCCGAACGCCTTGGCCATTGATACCAGTGCCTATTTTGGTGAAATGTTGACCAAACATGTGTTTGAGCCTATGCTTAAGGGTGAACATTCCGATGTGATTGATCGTTCCATGATTTTGAAGGAAGGCCATTTGACATCGAGATTTGCCTATTTGAAAGATTTTGCAGAAGGTAAGTAAAATGCCACAAAACAATCTAAAGCAGAAAGCCGCAGCAGGCATGGTATGGACCGCCTTGCAAAAGTACTCGAGAATGGGCATACAGTTCATCTCGGGTATAATTTTGGCACGCTTGCTTACTCCATACGACTATGGTTGTATCGGAATGCTTTCCATTTTTATTGTCTTGGCCGATGCTTTTATTGATGGCGGTTTTGGTTCTGCATTGATACAAAAAAAGAGACCTACACAAGAGGATTATTCTACCATCTTTTGGTGGAATATCGGTATGGCTGCTTTCATGTATATCATTTTGTTTGTTAGTGCTCCTGCTATATCTCGCTTTTACAAAATTCCTTTGCTATGTGATGTTCTACGTGTTGAGGGCTTAATTCTCTTTATATATGCCCTTAATGTCATACAACGTAACCAGTTAAAGAAAAAACTCAATTTCAAATTACTTTCCATCGTATCTGTTGGAACAGCTATCATTGCTCTTTCTGTTACAATTATTATGGCTTACCATGGATTTGGTGTGTGGTCATTGGTTGCTCAAACCCTTATTGGTGGCGCTATTCCTTCCCTGGTTTTTTGGTTCTACGTGAAATGGCGGCCGCAATGGGTCTTCTCTTGGAAGTCTTTCCAGGAACTGTTTGGTTTTGGATTTTATATGTTTTTGACGCATTTAGTTGAACGTTTTTCAACTCAGTTGACTGGGTTAGTTATAGGCAAAGTTTATAATCCATCAACTTTAGGGTATTATTCAAAGGCTTTAGGGACGGAAAGGCTAGCTTCTCATACAATTTCATCAATAATGACACAAGTGACTTATCCACTGTATGCTGAAGTGCAAGACAACAAGACATTAATGATTAATATGATCAAAAGGTTGACGACCACAATTTCTTATATTACATTTCCGATGATGTTTATTCTCATGTTGACTGCTAAACCTTTATTTATTCTATTATATTCAGATAGATGGATACAAAGTATTCCGTATTTTCAGGTGTTATGTGTTGCTGGACTTGCTGCTTGTTTACAATCAGTAAATTTGCAGACTATTTCAGCAATTGGAAAAAGTAAAACGATGCTGGTTTGGACCATTGTTAAACGGATAATAGGACTATGTGCTATGGTAGGAGGCTTATTAGTATTCGGAATGAAAGGACTGCTGGTTGGTGTTATCATTAATGCATGGTTTTCGTATTTTGTAAACATATCGTTAGTATCTAAGCATATTGGGTATAAATGGACGCAACAATTGTTGGATATTCTACCTGTGGGAGTTGCTTCGTTGTTGGCGGCTGGTATCGCTTTCTTCGGCATACATTATCTGCACTTGAATATGTATCTTGATGGAGCACTTAAAACAGCCATTTATTTGATGATATATATGGGCTGGTCTTTAATCTTTAAGCCGGAATCATATACCTATTTTTTAAGCATCATACCTGCAAAACTCAAGTTTTGGGATAAAAAGGACAATAAAAGAATTGTAGCATGAATTTGTTTTTTTGTGGAGATATAATGCCTGGAGGCGTTTTGCCTTATCAAGACAATTATATTACGGCAGAATTAAAATCTTTCTTGAAGGATTTCGATTTCAGGATTGGCACACTCGAATCGGCCATTGGCACGAACCTTCCTTATGATTCTGTAAAAATTGCAGGAAGGCAAAATATAATATATGCGAGAAACGAGGATTTTTTCAGAGTGAAGGAGATGGGTTTCGATGTGGTTTCACTTGCCAATAATCATGTATGGGATTTGGGAGAAGAAGGCCTTAAAAACACCATCAGCATTTTGGAGAAAAACGGGATTAAGCATTGCGGTGCTGGTGTGAATATAGAAGAAGCTTCTCGACCTGCCGTTATTGAAAAAGACGGATTGAGTGTGGCGATTCTCGCCTATTGTATGTATGGTAATAAATATTTGGGATACGTGGAACTGGCTGAGGCAAACAAGGCTGGAATCAATCCGTTGGATATTGATAGAGTTACTAAAGATATAAAGCAAGCCAAACAAAAATACGACAAAGTGATTGTCATGCCCCATTGGGGCAGGGAATATCGCTATGAGCCGTTGCCCGAATGTGTTTCTATGGCAAAAAAGATGGTGGAAGCAGGTGCTGATGCTATTTTGGGCAGCCATACTCATCAGATTCAGCCTTTCTTGAAGCTCAAAGGCAAGCCCGTATGTTTCAGTATGGGGAATTTCCTGTTCCCAGACTTTTATATGCAACCTCCCCGTCCAATCTGGTATCCTGAGTTAAGCGAGGACTTGTCGAAGATAAAAGATGTTGTCGGCTATCCGTTCCCGATAGAGGCACCCATTCGGCAGGTGTGGAACCCGATTTCGCGTTATGGATGTTATGTTACACTGAATCTTGATGGAGAAAAGACAATACCGGGCATTGGATACGTACATTCATCCCCCGAAAACATTGTCTCGCAATGTGATTTGCCGAGAAAGATGGAAAAAGACTTGGCAAAAAGACGGTTGTTGATAAAATACAAGTCCCTGCAAATTGTCAGGAAGATAAAGAACAGATTATTACATTAGGTAATATGAGAAAGAAGATAAAAGAACTGTTGAAGTGCAACTTGATAAAGACCATCGAGTTCAATTTCAAGATGCTGCCTTTTAAGCAAGCAAGAAAACTGCCAATTTTGTTTTACGGTAAGACGGATTTCCGCTCGTTGAAAGGGAAAGTGGAAATAAAAGGATCTATTTATACGGGTAAGATTAAGGTTGGTCCTAAGGATATATATGTTGACACCAGTATTCAAAACAATATTTGGACAATTAATGGAACTATAGTATTTGATGCACCTGTTCGAATTTTTAGGGGCAGTTACATTCTTGTTGCCAAGAATGCATTGCTGGAAATCAATTCTAAACCAGAAGAAACCAACATAACAAAGATTGGTTCAAACACAAAGATCTTCTGCTTTGAACATATCAGAATCGGATATGCTTGTCGAATAGCTTGGGATTGTCAGATATATGATACAAGTTTCCATTATATAGAACTTTTGAATCGCAACAATGAAATAAAGACTCTTTCTTCACCAGTTATTATAGGTAACCGTGTCTGGCTGGGTAATCGTTCTACAGTCTCTAAAGGAGCCGTAATTCCTGATAATACTATTGTCGCCTCTAACAGTTTGGTCAATAAAGATTTTTCAAATGAACCTTCTTATAGTATGTTGGCGGGCTGTCCTGCTACCGTGAAAGCGACAGGGTTGCGCCGAATTTATGATAAAAAACAGGAGAAAGAATTAGATAAAAAATACAACTATCCAAGAACAGGACTATAATAATATTCTCTTATGCTTAAAAATTTATTGAAGCGTTTTATCCGACCAATACAGGAGTATCGTTCGCTATTGCAATGGGCGGCAACTATTGACAATTCAACAAATGTCCGGCATGCTATTGTGCGCGATTACAAACAATTGTATAAGACCAAAGGTCTCACAAGAGATGAGTATTACAAGTTTGAGTTCGAAAAGCGAGATGAGGAGTTTCGCAATTCTTTTCTTGGCCTGAACGAGCAACGGTTTTATTTGGATTATCTCAACCCAATCAAATACTACTCGCTTGCCCGAAACAAATATATGGCCCATAAGTTGCTGGAAAACACAGGTGTGCGTAAGTCGAAATTGTACTGCTATTATCAACCCGAGGCACGCTATGCTGATTGTACAGAAAATGCACATGATTTGAATAGCGTGTTGTACATCCTTAAACAAAAAAATGTGCAATCCTGTGTTATTAAAACCACAGAAAGTTCACATGGCGATAATGTGTGGGTTATTAATGCAATTGAATATCGAGATAACGATGCCATTATGACCCGTTTTGATGGTGAAACCCTTTTGCTGTCATCGGTTTTAGGTACGGATGCTTTGATTTTTGAAAGTGTTGTAAAGCAGACCAAGCAATTTGCTGCATTCAATGAGTCTTCGGTCAATACAGTAAGATTCATGACCACATTGTGGCCTGATGGTTCGGCACGGGTGATTGCCACTTTTATTAAAATTGGACGTGCTGGCAAGTGTGTCGACAACGCAGGTGGAGGTGGTAATGTGGACGTGTGTGTGGATACAGAAACAGGTGAAATCAAGTACGCTATCCAATACGACGGCTGGCGTAATATAAAGGACATTGAGAAGCACCCCGACAGCGATAGCCAATTAAATGGTGTTGTTATTGAGAATTGGCAAGCGATAAAGGAAGAAGTTAAGAAATTCCAACAAGCATTCCCGTACTGCAAGGCTGCAGGTTGGGATATTGCCATTACGGATGAAGGGCCTGTTGTCATTGAGGTGAATGACTTTTGGGACAGGACAGGGCAATATTTCATTCGTCGTGGGTGGAGAAATGAGATTCGTGACTGCTATTTTGCATGGCTGAAAACAGGAAAGACATATAAGATGTATCGTCAGCCCAACAATTTGAAGCTGAACCACTTGAAAAAGATTGTCGCTCATGAATAACATACGTCTTTTTTTTGCAGGCGATTTCTGCTCCAAACCCTCGACTTCAAAAATTTGTGTATCAGATGACTTGAAGAGTCTGGTAAATTCTTGTGATGTGAAAGTGGTAAATTTTGAGGTGCCTTTGAAACCTGAAATGAAAATGCCTCCACAAGGCAGAGAACGCTTTTTTCAACACGATGATGTTCCCGACTTTTTGCGTGGACTTGGTTTCGATGTTTTTTCTTTGGCTAATAACCACGCTTTCGATTGGGGTGACGAAGGTTTTAAGAAAACTAAAGCTGCATTGGGTGATGAGGCCTTTGGCGCAGGTTCATACGAAGAAGCCTATAAACCAAAGATAGTGGAAGTGGATGGGATAAAGATAGGATTCCTTGGCTTGTCGTTTGCTGCTTATACAGGCGTTTTTGACGATATTACCAAACACGATGGATTGGGTTGCGCCTACATTAACGACCTCAAAGTGAACCATGTCATCATAGAGGCAAAAAAGGAAGTGGATTATCTTTTCATTCTGCCACACGATGGTATTGAATATATTGATATCCCAATGCCTGAAACCGTAGCACGTTATCGCGATTTCATTGACTATGGTGCTGACGGTGTAATTGCCGCCCATCCGCATTGTCCGCAAGGATGGGAAGAATACAATGGAAAGCCTATTTTCTATAGTCTGGGCAACTTCCTGTTCAACAGCAAAGAAGGCTATGACTATCGCGCCACCAATCGTCCCCATTGGTACGAAGGCCTTTGCGTGGTGATGACCATTGCCGGTGGGAAACTGACTTGGGATGTGGTGAATACAAGGAATGTGGATAATGTTGGAATCGAAATCGACCATGACGAAGCACGCAACAAGCACAATGAAACCATTTGCCAGTATTTGACCAACGAGGATAAATACAACTCATATCTGAAAAAGATATGTAATGATTTGGGTATGAAGGAGATGACAATTATCGACAAGACGATACATCCTCAATCGTTGAAAGTATGTACCAAGTTATTGCTTACTTGTTGGAAAAACAAAATCAGAAGAAAGAATAAAACCAATGACTATTCACTATTGCGTCTGCTCACCCATGACGCAAGGCGGAATCTGCTGATGTGGACGATAAAATTAAATAAAAGAGACTAATAAACCATTGATATGTTTGGTAAATTAATGAACCGCCTCGCCAAAAAACGCGAGATGAAAAAATGGGAGGTGCGCATTACCAAGAACTTTAAAGACTTGGAGCATCACCGCAAACTTACGAAAGAACAAGTAAAGGAAATACAAGACTTTTACATGGATATGATTGGTAAGAAGGTGCCGCTCTATTGCCATGAGTATTTCTATTCGCGCACTGGGTACTTTACCAAGGAGTATGTTCCCAACAACATTTATCATTGTGAACTTGTACCGAAAGCCAACCAACACCGTCTTCAGAGTGCTTTCGGTGACAAAAACATGTGCGACTTCCTATTTCCGGGAGAGAACATCGTTCATTCCATTCTGAAAAACATGAATGGCTATTATTATTTTGAGGGGAAGCCCGTCTCGGAAGAGGAAGCCGTTTCTCTTTGTCAAAATTTGGAAAAGGTTATTATCAAACCTTCGCGTCAGTCGGAAGGACACGGAGTACAGATGTTTAGTGCTAATAATGGTGTAACAGACCTTAATGGGAAAACTGTAGCTCAATTGTTTAAGGAGTACAAGAAAGATTTCTTAGTACAGGATTGGGTACGGCAACATGAAGGAATGGCTGCGTTGAATCCTACCTCTGTGAATACTATGCGAATACTGTCGTATCGTTCTGGTATGGAGGTGCTAATTATCTATTCAGTGGTTCGCATTGGACGTAATGGTTCGGTGGTCGACAACCAATGCGCCGGTGGAATCAGCACTACAATCGACAAGGAAGGTAGACTAGGAAAAGAAGCTTTTGGCGGTTTTAGCACAGATAATGTTGACAAGACCGACACGGGTATAGTATTAGAAGGCTATCAATTGCCGTCATACGACAAAGCCATTGAGATGGTGAAACGTCTTCATTTGAGGCTTCCTTTCTTCAACCTTGTGGGTTGGGATGTGGCCATCCAAGAAGATGGAGAACCTGTGCTTATTGAATTTAACACCAATCCAGGCTTGAGCCAATCGGCGTTTAAGTCAGGCATGGGCGAATATACAGAGAGGATTATTCGTGAACTTTGGCCAAGGCCAAATACTTGGTTCCCTGATTGAAGTGCTAATTAAGCGAATGTAGAATGGCGGACAACATTCAAATAATGGTAAAACCCGATTGGGTTACATGGGATGATATCAAGCAATGTTTGTTTGAAGCCCATGCTGAAAATAGAGCCAAAGGAATCAATATGGCTCACTATCAATGGCCAGTGGAGAGAATTAAGGATTCGCTTGGAGAAAAAGGTGTTGTGTTGGTGGCTTTAGATGGTAAAAGATTGATCGGTACGGCGGCGATAGGAGACAAGATTGGAAAGACTTGGTATAATAGAGGCCCTTACGCATACATTTGTTTTGATGCTGTAATACCAGAGTATTCTGGCAGAGGGATATTTAAACTATTAGAGAGTAAAAGAGAACAATTGGCGAGAGACCTTGGTTATAAGACACTTGTGTTTGACACACATTCGAAAAATGTTCATCGTCAGGAAATTGCAAAAAAAAATGGTTATAAACCAGTCCGCTTCTTCCGTGCATCCAGCAAAGACCATTATAGTGTAGTGATGGCAAAATGGTTAAATGGTTGTCCATATTCATCATTTTACTGCTGGATAAAATTTCAGGTATCCAAGTTCCAAGCTTTAATGCGCACCCTATTGAAAAAATAATATGGAACAAAACCATAACATAATCATTGTCGGCGACTTTTTCCCTACCGAACAAAATGTTTCATTCTTTTCAAAGGGTGACATTGACTCATTGTTCGGAAAAGAAATAACGCAATTGTTCTCTGGAGCAGATTTCTGTGTCTGCAATCTTGAAGGAGCCTTGACCGACCATCCTGACAAATGCAGAAAAACAGGTCCGGTTAAGGTGGCAACAACCTCGGCTGTTGAGGCATACAAAAAACTAGGAGTTGACTATTGTATGCTTGCCAACAACCATGCCACTGACGGAGGTCATCAAGGCCTGATTGACACCATGCAAACGCTTGATGAAGCGGGTATCAACTATATCGGTGCAGGAAAGAACGAGAGAGTAATTGACCATTCTCTTATAAAGAAAGTAGGCGGACTGCGCATTGGTTTTTATAATGTTAGTGAGACTATGTATAACAAACCAACAAAAGATAAAGCAGGAGCATGGTTATATGATGAATATATTGTCTGTCGTGAGATAGAACAACTTAAAACGGAATGTGATTATTTGATTGTAATCTATCATGGTGGAATAGAAAAATTTCCTTACCCATCACCAGAAATGAAAAAACGTTTCCACAGAATGGCAGATAATGGAGCGGATATGATTCTTGCTCAACATACACATTGTGTTGGCTGTGAAGAATATTATAAAGGCTCTTATTTGCTTTATGGACAAGGTGACTTCTTGTTAAAAAACTTTGCCCCCGGTTTGACGGATACAGGATTGATTGTAGAATTGATAATTGAAAACGGACAGATTCGTATCAATAAACATTTGGTGGAATCAGTTGACAACCTTTTCGTTCGTTATGCATCGAATCAAGATTTATCAGCTTTCTGTGAACGTTCAAAAAAGGTTTTAGACGATGATTATGTGTTCAAACAATTACAAAGTTTTTGTGACAAAGAACTCCGACTTTACTTAAAAGCATTTAAAAGTCCATCTCAGTTGAAGTTGAGATTAAGGCGCTTTTTCCCTGGTGCTTATAATAAATGGTTGTTCAGATACAATGAGCGAGATTTAATGTTTACACTTCATACACTTCGTTCTGAACAAAATCGAGAAACCGCAATAGTGGGGATTGAACATTTGTTGAGTTTATAGCAATGAAACAAAAAGTAATCATCATCGGCCATAGCTTCACGTCTCGTTTAGGAATCATCCGTTCTGTTGCAGAAATAGGATGTGAGGTGACGGTGATTGTTATGTGTTTTGGAAAAAAACATAAAAAACCAATAGATTGTTTCAGCAAATACGTCAGTCATTTTTACTATTGTCAAAGAAAAGACAATGAGTCTCTTATTCGGATTCTTTTAAATAAATGTACTGATCCACTGCAGAAGGTTGTTTTGATTCCTGATAGTGACGATGCGGTTGCTGCAATTGATGATGCTCGGGATATTTTAAATGAACATTTCCTATTTCCTCACATTATCAACAAACCTGATTCGATTAGATATTGGATGGATAAAACAAACCAAAAAAAACTCGCAAAAAGTGTAGGGTTGAATGTGGCGGATGGAAAGACTATTGATATTGTTGACGGACATTATTCGATACCCAAGTCTATTCAGTATCCATGTTTCTGCAAACCGTTGGCTACTATGAATGGTGGAAAAGGAGGTATGCGCAAATGTTGCAACGAGAGAGAACTTGCAGAATCTCTTGATTATCTCATTCATCATAGAAGCAGAACTCTTAAAGTACTTGTTGAAGATTATAAGGAAATCGACCAAGAGTTTGCTTTGTTGGGTTTTTCTGATGGAAAGTATGTTTGTATACCGGGAATATTGAAATTTCTTGCGGTATCAGAATCAAATACAGGTATTGCCCGTCAAGGAATGGTTATGCCTGTTGGTGATTTAAAAAAACTGGTAGAACAATTCAAGCAATTTGTTCTGAAAATGGGTTTCATAGGTGTTTTTGACATCGATTTCTTTCAGAGTGGTAATGTCTTCTATTTTTGCGAAATAAATCTTCGCTATGGTGGTTCGGGATATGCTATTACTAAAATGGGAGTAAACTTGCCTGCCATGATGGTTAAGTCTTTTATTGGTACACCAATTGATAATATTAACAACAGTATAACAGGTGAAGGCATATATGTCAATGAAAGAATGTGTATGGAAGATTTGTATAATGGATATATTTCTATAAAGGAATATTTTGAAATTAAGAAAAAATCTGATGTTTCTTTTATAAAAGATGAGGAAGATAAGAGTCCTCAAAGAGCCTATATGTCAATTTTCTGGCAGCAAATAATCAAAAGGTTTTTGTTGAAGATAAAACATAAAATTTGCTAATTTATCTTATGTTTCAGAGTATTATCATAATAGGTAGTAATCCTGCTTCACGCTTGGCATTAATACGCTCTGTCGGTAAATTGGAAAATAGCAGAGTGAAATTGATTGTCTTGGTTTTACATGAAGGTAAGCATAATAGACCATTCGATTCCTATTCGAAATATGTTGATAGCTTTTATTATGCAAAGAAGTTTGATCCTGAAGGTTTAGCAAAATTATTATTGAATCATTTACGTGAAGAGAATAATAAACCAATTATAATGTCAGTTGACGATGATTCTGCATGTATGGTTGACATTATTCAAGATCAGCTTAAACCATTTTTCTTATATTCACACATTAATTTTCAGGCGGGTGCAATTGCTGCATTAATGGATAAGCAAAAACAAAAAGAACTAGCAAAACAATTTGGATTAAATGTTGTGGATTCTTGGACAACAACTTGTGAAAATGGTAAGTACACTATTCCTGAAGGTGTTAGATATCCATGTTTTGTTAAAGGAAATCTTTGTTATCATAGTGCAAAACAATATCAAAAAAGATGTGATTCAAGGCTTGAGTTGAAAGAATGGTTAGAAGTAATGTCCCGTAGTTATCCAAACCCGTTATTAATTGAACAATTTATAGATATTGATAGAGAATATGGAGTCATAGGGTATTGCAATCAGAATGATGTTATTATTCCAAGTATAGTCGAGTTGATTGATGGTGGTCATGGAGGGCATAAAGGCGTATCTGCTTTTGGTAGGGTTAATAATCCTTCTTTAAATGAAGACATTACAAATAACATAAAAAAGTTGATGAGATTCATACGTCTTTCTGGTATGTTCAATATTGATTTTGTTGAGTCGAATGGAAAATGGTTTTTTGTTGAACTTAATTTTCGATTCGCCGCATATGGGTATGCGGTATCTTGTTCTGGTGTTAATCTTCCGGCATTTCAAATTCTAGAAAAGAACTCTTTGAACTTTAGCACACTTAATAAAACAGTTGTTGAGAATTATACTTATGTCAATGAAACGATTGCCTTTGATGATGTTTTAGGAGGAGCCAGATCACTGAAAGATTATAGAATCTTATTGAATAAAGCTGATTGTTGTATAATTAATCAAACCGATGATCCCAAACCTTATATTAGGTTTAAAAAGAAAATGGTTGTTAATTATTTGAAATCAATCATAAAGAAAATAGTAAAAAATAATTAGATAAATGGGAAATCATACTCCACTATCAATAGAAGAAAGGAAGAATATCCAACTTATGATGTTGGATGAAATAGATTCTTTCTGTAGAAAAAATGGGATTAAGTATTCTTTGGCTTTTGGAACATTACTCGGAGCAATTAGGCATCAAGGTTTTATACCTTGGGATGATGATGTTGATATTATTATGCCGCTTCCTGACATGATTCGTTTTAAAAATATGTTCAAATCAAACACAATTGAGTATATAGACGTAGATACAGTAAAACATTATGAATATCATTTTTCCAGACTTGCCTGTAAACAATCGTATAGTCTACAGGGTAGATGGAGGAAATCGTATGGCGTTAATATAGATTTGTATCCAATAGTTGGAATGCCAGATACTGAGAATGAAATATTATCATTTATAGAAGATTTTGAAAAAATTAATAAAAAACGAAAAAGAATGATTGTTTGGAGAAAACGATTGTTAAAGGTTCTACCTGTTTCTTTCTTGGTTGGATATGATTCTATAATGCACAATGAGAGGAATTTTGTATTATACAGTTATCCATATGAAGGTGCTAAGAATTTTTTACATGCAGGTTCTGTTCGTATGGTTAATATTTTTGATTTCGATGTTTTTGAAAGGATAGTTGATGTTTCTTTTGAAGGTCATAAACTTCAATCTGTGGAGAGATACCATGATTATTTAACCCATTTATATGGAAACTATATGCAATTACCTCCTGAAGATCAACGCCATCCTTATCATGGCGGGATATACTATAGGAACCCCTTATCCAATACAATTGTAAAATGAAACGTTTTTTGATTTATTTTAGAGATCCATCATTATTCCTTGTTGCTTTAGTGACAAAGTGTAATTTTCTGTTTCCTGACAAATTATATCTCCAGATTCTATTTAGATTAAAAATGGGGTATAAGTTGAATCTTAATAATCCACAGACTTTTTCTGAAAAACTGCAGTGGTTGAAGCTACATGATAGAAATCCTGAATATATTAAAATGGTTGACAAGTTTTTGGTTAAAGAGTATGTCGCAAACAAAATAGGTCCTGAACATGTTATTCAGACAATAGGGGTATGGGATTCTCCAGATGCAATTGATTGGGATTGTCTTCCAAATCAGTTCGTACTAAAGGTGACTCATGGCGGTGGTAATTGTGGAGTTGTTATTTGCAAAGATAAGAAATCATTTGACAAACAAACAGCTCTGAAAAAAATTAAACGTGGATGGAGGCAGAATTTGTTCGCAACATCTAGAGAATGGCCGTATAAATATGTGAAACATCGTATTATAGCAGAGAAGTATATGGAGGACTCTGTAACTAAGGAGTTGCGGGATTACAAATTTTTCTGTTTTAATGGTGAAGTCAAAGCATTATTTATAGGAACAGAACGCCAAAAACAAGGAGAGGATGTGAAGTTCGATTTCTTTGATGCGGATTTTAATCATTTGTGTCTCCGTCAAGGTCATGATAGTGCAAAAAAGTGTCCAGAAAAACCACAATCATTTGAGCAAATGAAATCATTTGCATCAATTCTTTCGAAAGGAATGCCACATGTTAGAGTTGATTTATATGAAGTTAATGGAAATGTGTTTTTCGGAGAGATGACTTTTTATCATTTTGGGGGTATGGTGAGATTTAAACCTGAAGAGTGGGATATGATTTTTGGTAAATGGTTGGTATTATGATTCATAAGAAGAAATTGGTATGACAATTAAAAATATATTTGCATTTCATAATTTTTATATTTTTTTGTGGCTGTTCTACAGTTTACAGTCATTGTTATTAGGGGGGCGAGGTAACTTTATTTCTCAATTTATACTCCTATTTTTGATAATAGTTTCTATTTATCATGCTTATTATGCGTTTTCTCATTATAAAGTTCCTCCATTTGTGAGAGCACTGCTCATGTTGATTCTAATGTTCACGATATATGGTTTTATATTGATATTGAGTGGAAAAAAAATAAGATATATGTCGAGTGGCGTTCTAGTAAGGAATTATACTTATCTTAAAAGTATATACATCTCTCTATTGCCATTTTTTTCCTTTTATGTTTTCACTGTAAAACAAAAATTAAATATATCTGTTCTACGTAATTGGACTTTTGTTTTTTTTGCAACTGTAGCATTATTATTCTTTAAAAATCAGCAAGATCAAATGACTGCAGTAATGGAGGGCGATTTCGAATTCACGAATAATTTTGGATATGAATTTTTAGCTTTAATTCCGTTATTAGCTTTATGGAGTAATAAAAGGATTGTTCAATATATGGGATTGGCGATTGTGTTGTTCTTCTTGTTGTATGGGATGAAGAGAGGTGCTATACTAATTGGGGCATTATGTATTTTGTTGTTTATGTATAGGACAATTATGACAGCATCTGTAGGTAAAAAGAAATGGCTAATATTTTTAAGTGTTATTATTATACTAATAGGTCTCTATTATGTGACTGACTTAATAAATAATAGTGATTATTTCAATAGACGAATAGAACAAACTCTAGAAGGAAACACAAGTGGTAGAGATAGGTTGTTTAGTGTTTTCTTAGACTATTTCTTATCTAAAAATAGTGATATAGGTTTCTTCTTGGGAAATGGTGCAAATGCTACTTTAACAATTTCATCAAATTATGCCCATAATGATTGGCTTGAAATAGCCATTAATCAGGGCGTTTTGGGACTTTTTGTTTATTTACTATATTGGATTTCTTCTTTTAAATTATGGAAAAATTGTACATATTCTAAAGATATTAGACTATCTTTAGAATTGATATTAGTGATTTGTTTTCTAAAGAGTCTATTTTCAATGTCTTACAATGATATATCATTGTATATGTCAATTTGTCTTGGCTTTTGTGTTGGGAATCAAACTCTTGTAACTCAAAAGTATTAGAAATAATCTAAGCAATGAATGATGTTTTGAAGATAACCTTTATTTGTGATGATTATCCAACAACTGATAGACCTACCAATGTGTTTGTAGAACAACTGGTCAATAGTATGGTGGATAGCGGTATAAGTGTAAATGTAGTAGCACCTCAAAGTGTTATTCACAATATTGTTCGCCATAATAATTTTTTACCTAAAATAAGTACGGTTTCAACCAAGTCAGGTAATAAATATAGAGTATACAGACCTTTTAATTTATCATTTGGTGGAAAGTTTAATCTATTTAAACCATTAGTGCTTTTTTATAATAGGTATAGCATAATAAAAGTAATCAAGATTTTTAAAACTGATGTGTTATATGCTCACTTCTGGCATAACTCTAGGAAAATAAGTAAATATGCTAGAGAGAATAATATACCCTTGTTCGTTGCATGTGGTGAAGGTGATGATGCTCTTGACAAAATGATTAAATCCATATCATATAAGGATAAAAAAGAATTAGTAGACTCAATAACAGGGGTTATAAGTGTCTCTTCTGAAAACAAAAGAAAATGCGTGGAAAATGGATTAGTTAGTGAGGATAATATTATTATTGAGCCAAATTGTGTTAACACAAATATTTTCTATCATCAAGATGTTACAGAATTAAAGACTCAATTAGGAATTAAAAAAGACGATTTTTCAATAATATTTGTTGGTAGTTTTATACCACGTAAAGGCCCGGATAGATTAGCAAAGGCTATCTCTAATCTTAATGATAAGAATGTGAAAGTGATGTTCATAGGAAAATCTTTCGCCGGTTATGATTATGATTTCGATTGTGAGGGGATTGTTTACAAAGGTATTGTTAATCATGATGATTTACCCAAATATTTAAACTGTGCAGATATTTTTGTGCTTCCAACATTAAAAGAAGGTTGTTGTAACGCTATTGTTGAAGCGTTAGCATGCGGTATACCTGTTATTTCATCGAATAGAGCATTTAATGATGATATATTAGATGATACAAATTCTATTAGGGTTGATCCTTTGGATATATGTGCGTTAACAGAAGCTATTGCTTTTTTACGTGATAATAAGGAGCAAAGAAACAAAATGAAGGAAGTTTCTTTGGATAGGCACCAACAATATTCTATATATGGTAGAGCATTGAGAATTCTCGATTTTATTTATAAAAAGATATAGTATATAGTTATTTCATTTTTAGATGTTTTATATATCTGTAATCATACCGACGTATAAACCTGGCGATTATTTGTGGACTTGTCTAGATTCCATATTTTCTCAGACTCTATCTAAGGACAAGTATGAAGTTATTATTGTTCTTAATGGATGCAAAGAACCTTTTGAAAACAGAATATTAAAATACATAAATGAGCATCGAGAATTGTCCATTAATTTTATACAGACAGATGATGGTGGTGTGAGTAATGCGAGAAATATTGGCTTGGATGTAGCTCGGGGGGAATATATTGCTTTTATTGATGATGATGACTTTATTTCTCCATCATATTTTGAGGAACTGTACAGGTTATCTAATAAAACTACTTTAGCTTTGAGTTATGAACTTGCTTTTAAAGACGGGGAAAAGAATTTCTATCCTTACTATATAACAAACTCATACGACAAGTTTAGCCCGAAGGGAATAATACCTTTTTATAAAGCTAGAAGGTTATTTAATGGACCCGTTTATAAATTGATACATCGAGATGTAATTGGAGATAGACGTTTCAATTGTTCGTTTAGCAAAGGTGAAGATTCTTTATTTATGTTTCTTATTTCTGATAGGTGTAAAGATGTTATTTTTTCTTCTAAAAAAGCTGTTTATTATCGAAGACTAAGGAAAGGTAGTGCAACATCAAATAAAGGTAATAAAAGTAAACGGTTCTTGAACGCATACAGATTGATTAGCCAATACTTGATTATATATCTTAGACATCCTTTTCATTATAGGTTTCAATTCCTGATGTCTAGAGTCTTGGGTACTCTAAAAACGTTATTTATTTGAGATAATATGATAATATATACTATTATTGTTTCCATAAAAACTTAATGCTTAATTTATGAAAGTTCTTTATATTCATCAATATTTTCAAGTACCCAAAGATAGTGGCGCTACTCGTTCTTATTGGTTTGCCGAGAAATTGGTAGATAATGGAATCAAGGTAACAATGTTGACTTCAACTAACAAAAGTAATCCACATTCGGGACATGTTGATATTGATGGAATAGATGTTTTATATGTAAATAATGCATATAGCCAATACTTTAGTAAACTCAGAAAAGTCTACTCTTTCTGTAAGTTCGTGGTACAGGCCATTTTGCGCGGTTGTAAAGAGAAGAATGTCGATTTGGTGTATGCCACATCAACACCTCTGACTGTTGGTTTCATAGCCTTGATGCTGCACAAGTTGAAAGGGTGGAGGTATATCTTCGAAGTGCGCGACCTTTGGCCAGAATTTCCTATCCAAGTAGGTGCTATACGGAATAAATATGCCATTAAATTGTTACGCAAACTGGAGAAGTCAATATATGAAAATGCTGTCCATGTGGTTGCTCTTTCTCCAGGAATGAGAGATGGCGTATTGAAATGTGGTACACCTGAGGATAAGGTGACGATGATTCCCAACATGTCGAAAGGTGACTTGTTCTATCCGCGTGATAAGAAAGACGAGTTATATGAGAAATATGGCATAGATAAAACGAGATTTAATGTCTTGCATGCCGGATCTATGGGTGTCGCTAATGGTCTTGACTATATCATTCATGCAGCCAATATCTTGCAAAATGAACTACATGATGATTCTGTAGATTTCGTCTTTGCAGGTGATGGAGCCACAAAGCCTAAATTGGAAACTATGGTAGAGAAATATGGGCTGAAGAATGTTAGGTTCCTCGGACGCTTTAACACTGAGGGAATCTCGGATGTGATGAACTTGTGTGATATGAGTATCGTGAGTTTCAAGAACTTGCCCATTCTTTACACCAATTCTCCTAACAAGATGTTCGACTCGCTGTCGGCCGCCCTGCCTGTAATTGTGAATTCTGCCGGTTGGACGAAAGGCATTGTTGAAGACTACAAGTGCGGTTTCTATGTTGATCCAGAGAAACCCGATGAATTGGCTAAAAAACTATTGGAAATCAAGGACAAGAAAGAACTGCTGTCTGAAATGTCAAAGAATGCCCGTAAGGTATCCCTTGAGGTGTTCGATAAATCCATACTGACAGAAAAGTTCTTGGAAGTAGTAAAAAAATACCAATGATTTCTTTTTAAGCACATATATAGCATAAAGATTCCATTCAAGAGATGGTTGACTTTATTATGGAGTTGAAGCAGAATAAAGAGTATGCCAGCGAACTTCGAATGAAGTCATTGAATGCTAATTCTTGCTTCACTTATAAGAATGCGGAGCTTTTGTTCAGTAAGTCATAGCAATATGTGTTTTTTTCTTTTGGATAAGTGCGCTCTAAGTGCCTAACCCAAATACACGATTTGATCATGAGGCGATACTCTTTGAGAGAACACCTTTTTGGATTTGTAATTGATTTTAATACATGTATAAAAACTTTTTTAAGCGATTCCTCGATTTTTGGATTGCGTTGATAGCATTGATTTGTCTTTCCCCAATCCTATTGGTGGTGACAATCTGGTTGCACTTTGCCAATAAAGGCGCTGGAGCATTCTTCTATCAAGATCGTCCGGGCAAAGATGGGAAGATTTTCAAGGTAATTAAGTATAAGACAATGACGGACGAACGCGATTCAGATGGGAATCTGCTGCCTGATGCACAGAGGTTGACAAAGGTGGGAAAGTTTGTGCGCAGCACAAGCATTGATGAACTGCCACAACTGTTTAACGTGCTAAAAGGTGATATGGCTTTGATTGGCCCAAGGCCGTTGTTGGTTTCATTTCTTCCATTATATACACCAGAACAAGCAAGGCGGCATGAAGTCAGACCAGGTATTACCGGATGGGCTCAGGTACACGGAAGAAACCTTTTAAAATTAAGTAAGAAATTTGAGTACGATGTGTGGTATGTGGATCATTGCTCATTCCTGATGGATCTAAAAATAATAGCAATGACTATTAATAATGTCGTTCATAGAAAAGATGTGGGCGAGGGTGGTGCAAACATGAAAGATGTCGATGATTTGAATTTCCATAAGAGATTACATCCGGAAGAAAAATAATTTTATCAAGCATGAAAACAAAAATAATTATTATCGGTGGTAAGGGAACTGCTGTTGTTATAGCAGAACAGATTATTGATGCAATAGAGCGTTATGATTATAATGCAGAATTGCTCGGATTTGCTTTTGACGATCCCGAAATGACAGAAGTTTTAAACTTCCCAATTTTTTGTCATTCTTATGAGGTATTTGAACGGTTTGGTAAATATGATGATGTGAAATTCATATATCAGTTATATCGGCCAGATCTTATAAAAATCAGGTCTGAACTTCGTGACAGTTTTAATATCCCTATTGAAAGGTATCACAATTTTGTGCATCCTACAGCATATGTGGCACATTCGGCAAAAATTGGTTATGGCAATGTTTTTTTGGCTAACTGTGTTGTTAATAGCCATGCTGTAATTGGTAATCATAATACCTTTAATTCAGTCGACCTTATAGGTCACGATACAATTATAGGGGATAGTAATTTTTGTGCTGCTCATGCGTGCATAGGAAGTGGTCTTCATATTGGAAATATGAATTTTATTGGAATTAACAGTTGCTTGAGGAATGAGTTAACCATAGGTAACGAATGTATTGTTGGAATGGCATCCAACGTCACGAAAAGTCTTCATGACAATGCGATTGTTTATGGTAATCCTGCAAAAGAAAAAGAACATTTAAATAATATCATTAGGTAATATGACACATTCTGTTTTAGGCTTGTATTTTGAAGAATTCACTGAAGGTGAGATTATTGAGCACGAATTGTCAAAGACAATTTTTGAGAGTGACAATAATTTCTTCTCACTTTTGACAATGAATCATCATCCTGTTCATACCAACATCGATTATGCCAGCAAGAATCAGCATGGGCAAATTCTTGTAGTCGGTACGTTAGTCTTTTCTCTTGTTGTAGGCATGACCGTTCCTGATATCAGTGGCAAAGCCATCGCCAATCTGGGATATGAGGACATCCGTCATTTGGCCCCGACATTTATAGGAGACACGCTCTACGCCCGTACCCGTGTCATAAGCAAGAGGGAATCCAAATCGAAAGCAGACAGAGGTATCATCTATGTAGAAACCATCGGATACAATCAACGTGGCGAAGATGTCATATCGTTCCGTCGCAATGTTTTATTAAAAAAGAGAGGTTGATATCAATAGAATTGTATAGACATGAAAGTGGATTACTTAACTCGTAGTTTGTTGTATCTTCCAGCACATAAAGAGCATCTCATACACAATGCATTAAAAAGCGGAGCTGATATGTTGGCGCTCGACTTGGAAGATTCTTGCCAACCCAATGAGAACAAACAGATAGGTCGAGATAATATTGTGAGATGCCTAAATGAAGGCCTGTTAGAAGGAAAGAAGGTGTTTCCTCGTGTAAATGACAGGGAAAGCGGCGAATTGTTGAAAGATATTTATCAGTTAACATTGAAGGGAATCACAGGCTTTGTCTATCCCAAATGCACTACCGGTAAGGACATTTATTTCATTGGAAAGCTGTTAGAAACGATTGAATACGAAAAGCATATTCCAATAGGTTATTTTAAATTGATTCCTTTAATAGAGACCACCGGAGCTGTGGCGAATATCAATGAAGTATGCCAATCTTGCCCTGAACGAATAATTGCTGTTGGTTTTGGTGCAGAGGATTATATGACAGACCTTGGTGGCCAACATGATGATAATGGAAACAGTATATTTACGGCAAGAGCAATCATCGCCAATGCAGCAAAGGCACATGGCATCATTCCATTGGACATAGTTCACATGCAAGTTCATGACCTGGAAGATTTGGAGCGCGAAATGATAGTTGCAAGAAGTCTTGGTTATGAGGGTAAGATGTTGGTTCACCCCAAGGAAATACCTGTATGCCATCAAGTATTTTCCCCATCTGCGGAACAAGTCGAATGGGCCGAAGAAATAGTCTCCCTGTCAGAAGAAGCCATTAGGGAAGGCAGGGGTGTTGCATATAAGAATAATAAATTTATCGGACCACCGATGTTGAAAATGGCCAAAAATATTTTACAGAAAAACAAATTGAGCAAAATACAATAAATACTCATTGTTAATAACAGGACAATATTATCAAGGTGGCTCTTGAAAATGGAAAGTTTATTGGCCCACAGGTACTCAAAATGGCTGATAGTATATAAAGAACAAATAAAACAAATAATAAAGTAGCGACTGAAATTAATAATCATAATAGTTTTTCAAGTGTCGTTTTGTTTAGATTAAAAAATAACTGCAATGAAGGAGTTTGGCTCAGACTTTCATTTCGTCTCAGAATTTAACTCTAATCGAGCACATCTTACGGATATATACCGCAATGCATATCTGATGGCAAATGGCCGACAGTGTATTGTCGCACTTGCCCGGCAGGAAGGGTGGCGTAGAATTTGGGTACCAGAGTATTTCTGTTATGAGGTTATTGACAGTGTCAGGCAACAGACAGGAATTGAGATGGTATTCTATCCAGACCATCCTATGGCCAATGATAGGGCTATCGTAAAATCTTTACCTTATCTTGAAGGTGATGTGTTATTGCGAATGAATTATTTTGGAATACGTGATCAGCGAAGTGAGACAGATATTCCTGTTCCTGTGATTGAAGACCATACACACGACCTTCTTGGACATTGGTCATTATATAGTGATGCAGACTGGTGCATAGCTTCCTTGCGTAAATCCTTCCCACTACCGGAAGGAGGTGTGATTTGGTCACCGAAAGGTCATCGTCTAACCATAATACCAGATGATACAAAAGACAATCAACAGATAGCGGATATTCGATGGAAAGCCATGCAGATGAAGCGTGACTACCTTAATGGTAAACTTAATAATAAGGAAGAGTATCGTAAACTGTTTTTAGAAACAGAAGGGTGGTTTGATACGGCAGAACCCTCACTGATTGACGAACGTAGTAAAAACTATATTGACTTGTTTGATCTTAATGCTTGGAATGGAGCAAAGCGGCGCAACTGGAAGCTATTGTGCTCACTTTTATCGGACAAGGTACAAATTGTGAATCCCGAAAACGACTCTTGCACATTATTCTCATTTGTACTTTTATTTGAAAGTATGGAAAGACGTAATAGAATAAGAACTCAACTGATTGATTGTTCTGTATATCCAGCCATACTTTGGCAAGTTCCTGAAACAACAACTGATGATGTGAAGGAATTTAGTCGTCAAATGCTTTCTATTCATTGTGATGCCAGATATAGTGTGGATGACATTCGACAGTTGGCTGATATTATCAATAAAGCAATAGATTCATGATAAATATATATACTATAGCTCAGGCCGAAAAATGGGATGAAATAGTAAAAAGTTTCATTCATTATGATGTTTATTACATAAGCGGATATGTGAGAGCTTTTCAAATTCATGGAGATGGTGAACCGCATTTGCTGTTTTATGAAGCAGAAGGACTGAAAGCCATATATGTGTATATGAAACGTGAGACAGCTATTAAAGGATATTATGATAGCGTGACCCCCTATGGATATGGCGGCGTGTTGTTTGAAGGTGATACGTCTGAAGAGCATCTTCAGGCATTTTGGGATGCATATGTTGAAAAGATGAATGAAGAAGGTATTGTGGATAACTTTGTTCGTTATCACCCAGTTTTAGCAAATGCAATACCAATGAAACATATCTCAACGGTGATTGACCTGGGAAAGACGGTGGCCTTTGACCTGTCAAGTCCTGACGTGATTTGGGAGAACATCATCAGCAAAAACCGCAACATGATTCGTAAAGCGGAGAAGAACGGCATTGAGATACACCACGGCAAAGGACTGGAGTTGTTTGACGATTTCAAGCGTATCTATAACGCCACAATGGAGAAAGACCATGCCGAGGATTACTACTTCTTCGGCGATGCGTTCTATGAGAGCATCCACCGTGACCTTCATGACAACTACGAGATGTTCTACGCTGTGCTGAATGGTGAGACCATCGCCATGAGCATCATGCTGTTTGCTAACAAACAGATGCACTATCATTTGTCTGGCTCGATGATTGAGTATCGTAATTTGGCTCCATCGAATCTTCTGCTGTATAAAGCGGCTCTTTGGGGCTACGAACAAGGTTTCAAAACCTTCCATCTTGGAGGTGGTGTGGGCAGTGGTGAAGACAATCTTTACAAATTTAAGGCTGCATTCAACCGAAACTCTAATTATCAGTTTTCTATAGGAAAAGAGATTTTTGATCAGGGAAAGTACGATGAACTAGTTGAAATCCGGGCATCTCAGGATGCAGGATTTGTCAGAGAAAGTTCATATTTCCCTGTGTACAGGGCAAAATAATAATATAATCAGAACATAGAAAATATAGTGTTATGTCAGAGAATAAACGAACCTATCTGTGCCTTGCTCACATGAGCGGCAATGAAATGAAGTATATACAGGAGGCGTTTGACACCAATTGGGTGGTGCCCCTGGGACCGAATGTGAATGGTTTTGAAGAAGACCTGAAGCAGTTCGTGACAGAAATGGAGGATGAGGAATCAAAAAAGAAGAATGGTCTCGAGGAGAAGCAGGTGGTGGCTCTTTGCTCTGGTACTGCTGCCGTGCATCTTGGACTGTTGGCAGCGGGGGTTGAGCGAGGCGACGAGGTAATCGTGCAGAGTTTTACGTTCTGTGCTTCGACACACCCTGTAACGTATATCGGCGCAACACCTGTGCTGGTGGACTCAGAGCCAGAGACATGGAACATGGACCCGGATTTGCTGGAGGTGGCCATCAAAGACCGTATGGCAAAAACGGGAAGGAAGCCGAAGGCCATCGTGCCGGTAGCGCTGTATGGTATGCCGTACCAGATGGACCGAATCATGGAGATAGCCAACCGCTACGATATTCCTGTGGTGGAGGATGCTGCAGAGGGCTTCGGCTCGAAGTATAAAGGGCAGACGCTGGGTACATTCGGTGCTTATGGCGTATTGTCGTTCAACGGTAACAAGATGATAACGACATCTGGCGGCGGTGCATTGATATGTCCCGACAAGGAGATGTGGCAGAAGGTGATGTGGCTGGCCACGCAGGCACGCGAGAGTTATCCGTACTACCAGCATGAGACTATCGGATATAATTACCGTATGTCGAATATCTGTGCTGGTATCGGTCGCGGACAGATGACCGTGGTGAACGAGCATCTGGAGCATCATAAGCATTTGCAGGCAATGTATGAGGAACTGCTAAAAGACGTATCTGGAATACATGTACACAGTCAGCCGGAATCGACCATTGAGAATGGAGATTTGAAGGTTTATGATTCTAACTACTGGTTGTGTACGATTACCCTTGACGATGATGTGAGGGTGAAAGGGCAGGAGAATGCTTATAAAACGATAGTAACGGGTGCCGTGGGTGGTGCGGCCGGTGTAATCCATGCCGCTTCATCAGCGGTGACCGACTGTCAGCCAAATGACAATGTGGAGGCTATGCGCGTGGCTCTGGACAAAGAGAATATAGAGGCGAGACCGCTGTGGAAACCGATGCATAAGCAGCCTGTATACAGAGACGTTCCTGCATACGTAAACGGCGTGAGTGAAGGACTGTTCAAACAGGGACTGTGTCTGCCAAGCGGGCCGATGGTGTCAGATGAGGACTGCCGCCGTATTGTGAATGCCATCAAAGAGGCAATCGCTTAAGGAAAAGCAAAAACAAGATTTTATGAATATATTACACAAACTGGCGAACTGGTATTTTACAAGGAGGGCACTGCCTTACTGGGGAATCCTCTTTGTGGACTGTTTCATCCTATTCGTGTCGGGCATCTTTTGCTATATGCTTGACCATGGAGTGGTTCACTCGTTGCGGATGATAGGATCTTTGATGGCAACCATGGCGTTGTTGGTCATGCCTTATTTGGTGGGGATTCGCATATTCCGAACTTATTCAGCAGTGATGAGATATACATCATTTGCCGATCTGTATCGTATCGGGATGGCGAACTTCGTGGGATTCCTTCTCACTGCTTTCATCGTACGCATGACACCTGTTGGCGACATGCTGGTGCCTATTCGCATGAAGGACATGCTGTTCTCTGTATTACTGGCTACGGCGGTGATTTGCATCGTGCGCATTCTGATCAAGACGGTGTATGAATATGTGCAGCGGACAAAACACATGAGGCGGGTATTCATCTACGGTGTGAAGAACGGAGGCATGGGGATTGCACGCGCCATTCAGACGGAGCAGCCGAGAAAGTTCTCTCTGTCGGGGTTCGTGAGCGATGCTTCTGACATGGGAGGGCGTATGCTGATGGGTGTGAACGTGTACTACAACGATGACCGACTGGTGGAGGAAATGAAGAAACGGCATGTCAAGACATTGCTCGTATCGCCATTGAAGCAGGAAGCACTGGCTGGGAATCCCGTGATGGTGGACCGGCTGATGAGTGCCGGTATCAAGGTGTATACGCTGAACTCTGCCGTTGAATGGGACGGAAAGAGTGATATCGCTTCTTCACAGTTGCGCGAGGTGGAGATAGAGGACTTGCTCCCGCGTGAAGAGATTGAGGTGGACTTGGATGCCGTGAAGGAACTGATACGTGGCAAATGTGTGATGGTGACGGGTTCTGCTGGCAGTATCGGCTCGGAGATTGTGCGCCAACTGGCACAGTTTGATCCCAAGTTGATGGTTCTCGTAGACCAGGCAGAGACCCCACAGCATGATATCCGCTTGATGATGGCTCGCGATTTCCATAATGTGAGAGCAGAGACAGTGGTGACGACAATCTGTAATCACACGCGCATGGAGGCTTTGTTCAAGATGTATCGTCCTGACTACGTGTTCCACGCGGCTGCCTACAAGCATGTGCCGATGATGGAAGACAACCCGTGTGAGGCTGTTCAAAACAATGTGGAGGGTACAAAGGTGCTGGCAGACTTGGCTGTGAAATACGGCGTGAAGAAGTTTGTGATGATTTCGACAGACAAGGCCGTGAATCCGACCAATGTGATGGGGTGCTCGAAACGTATCTGCGAAATCTATGTTCAGAGCCTGAACCGCTTGGCAGACACGCAGTTCGTGACAACGCGCTTCGGTAATGTGTTAGGAAGTAACGGGAGTGTGATACCTTTGTTCAGAGAGCAGATAAGACGGGGAGGACCTGTGACAGTGACGCATCCGAACATCTATCGTTATTTCATGCTTATTCCTGAGGCTTGTAAGTTGGTGTTGGAGGCTGGAACTATGGGTAACGGCGGTGAGATTTTCGTATTTGACATGGGGGCTCCCGTGAAAATTGCGGACCTGGCCAAGCGAATGATCATGCTCAGTGGTGCCAAAAACGTGGAAATCAAGTATACTGGACTGCGTGACGGTGAGAAGTTATATGAGGAAGTGCTCAATGACGAGGAGCGCACAAAGCCCACTTTCAATAAAAAGATAAAGATTGCCGAGGTGAGGGAATATGACTTCAACGAGGTGGAGAAGCAGATCGGACAACTGATTGCAGACAGTTATGAATATGACGTGATGAAGACTGTGGGGCAGATGAAGAGTATTGTGCCGGAATTCAAGAGCAATCATTCCGTCTACGAAGTGCTTGACAAGGAAAAAGGTAAATAGCAGTAGGCGAGGGGGATAACAGAGATTCTCCAATCGCATTTCCTCCAGATATGATACGGCAGCAGCCATTGTCCATTCAAAGACAATGCCTGCTGCCGTATCATTTCTGTTTACTACTGTCTATCGTTCTCCTTTTTCTTCCCTTTTGAATGTTACTTTTGTCGGTATTTTCTGCCATTTGTTGTTGACAGGGAATTTCAAAGTGCTCCCGCTGAGGTGCTTGAAGGAAAGCGTTCCGTCGGCGTTTAGTGTCAGGGAGGCTTCAAAATCCTCGCTTCCGTAGTTGTTGATCATCTCTATCCGAGTGGTGTTGCCTTGAATTTCAGAAGAAACAATGGCCCAGACATGGGCGCATTGGGTGGAGCCCATGTATCCGTCAACGTCACCGAAAACCTCCTGACCAGGAACGGTTACGTTCTTATCATGGAAGTTGATCACAATGAAAATCTTGAGTTCTTCATTGACGAACTTGCCTGTGAAGGGCTTTTCTGTCTGTGCCACGATGTGACTGGCCAACAGTATGCCTATGAATAATAGCAATGACTTTTTCATTTTTGATTCCGTATTGAGTGCTGCAAAGATAACTATCTTTCATCAAGAAATCAAATGTTTTACGGAAAAAGTAACTTTGAAAGTTGGTAATAAAGGATTTTTATGCTATCTTTGCAGGCGTTATTAATAATAAAGATGGCAAATGGTTTTTTAGTGCCCGACTTCGTTTTTGAGTCAAGTTGGGAGGTTTGTAATAAGGTAGGAGGTATTTATACAGTATTGTCTACGAGGGCAAAGACTCTCCAGGATATGATGAAGGACAGGATTATCTTCATTGGTCCCGATTGTTGGAAGGAGAAAGATTGCCCGTATTTTAAAGAAGACACCACCTTGTTTGCTGATTGGAAGAACGACGCACGGGATGCCGGTATAATAGTAAGGATTGGCCGGTGGACGATTCCGGGTGAACCGATTGCCATTCTTGTTGACTTTAACCCTTATTTTGCTCAGAGAGACCAGATATACACATGGCTGTGGGAGAACTACCAGGTGGACTCACTTCATGCATACGGTGACTATGATGAGGCCTCGATGTTCTCTTATGCGGCAGCATTGGTGGTGGAGAGTTTCTACGGGAAATACATGAATCCTGGATTAAAGGTCGTGTATCATGGCAATGAATGGATGACTGGTCTGGGATTGCTGTATATCAACAAGGTACTGCCGGATGTGGCCACCATCTTTACCACTCATGCTACTAGTATCGGACGTAGCATTGCCGGTAACAACAAACCTCTTTACGACTATCTCTTTGCCTATCAGGGCGACCAGATGGCATGGGAACTGAACATGCAAAGTAAGCACTCGATAGAAAAGCAGACTGCCCATTTCGTAGACTGTTTTACAACGGTGAGCGACATTACTGCCAATGAATGTAAGGAACTGTTGGATAAACCCGTGGATTTCGTCCTGCCCAACGGATTCGATAACAACTTCGTACCCAAAGGAGCGACATTCACAAAGAAGAGAAAGGCTGCGAGAAAGTGTCTGTTGAACGTTGCCAATGCCTTGTTAGGCACTGATTTGCAGGATGATACGCTCATCGTCTCTACGAGTGGACGATATGAGTTCAGAAACAAGGGCGTTGACGTTTTCATCGAAGCCATGAACCGACTGCTGCGTGTCAAGGATCTGAACAAGACCGTCGTGGCATTCATCGAAGTGCCCGGATGGGTGGGTGAACCCCGACAAGATCTTGCCGACCGCTTGCAGTCTGGCAAGAAATACGACACTCCGCTCCCCGTGCCCGAGATCACCCATTGGCTTCATAACATGACCCACGACAACGTGCTCGGCATGTTGAAGTTCCTCGATATGCACAACCGGGCAGAAGACAAGGTGAAGCTCATCTTCCTGCCATGTTACCTTACCGGCGACGATGGCATCCTCAACATGACCTACTACGACCTCGTCCTGGGCAAGGATCTCTGCATCTATCCGTCCTATTACGAACCGTGGGGGTACACGCCGTTGGAGGCCATTGCCTTTAAGGTGCCTTGTATCACCACCGATCTTGCCGGTTTCGGCCTCTGGGCTAATTCCGTGAAAGGAGCCCCCAGCGAGATAGAAGACGGCGTGAAGGTCATTCACCGCACCGACTATAACTATTCCGAGGTGGCCGATGCCATCAAAGACACGGTGACCAAATATTCCAACATGTCGGCCGACGAAGTGAAGAAAGCCCGTGCCAACGCAGAGAAACTATCCAAGAAAGCGCTATGGAGTGAGTTTATCAAGTACTATGAGCAGGCATACGACTTTGCCTTGCAGAAGGCAGAAGCGAGAAAGAAAGAATTAAAAAACAAATCATAAACTTGAATAAAAATGAAAATTAAAGCAGATTATTCCAACGTTCCACAGTGGAAAGAGTTAGCCGTGAAGTCGAACCTTCCTGAAGAACTGAAGTGTCTCGACGAGTTAGCTCACAACATGTGGTGGGCATGGAACTTCGAAGCCCGTGAGCTTTGGCGCAGCCTCGACGAGGATCTTTATGAGGAAGTGAATCACAACCCCGTGCTTCTCCTTGACCGTCTGAGCTACCACCGCAAGGCCGAGATTGTGAAGGATAAGGAGATCATGAAGAACGTGAAGAACGTTTATAAGCTCTTCCGCAAGTACATGGATGTGAAACCCGATACGAAGCGTCCCTCTGTGGCTTATTTCTGCATGGAGTATGGTCTGAACCAGGTCCTGAAGATCTATTCTGGCGGTCTGGGCATGCTCGCCGGCGACTATCTGAAAGAAGCTTCCGACAGCAATGTCGACATGTGTGCCGTCGGTTTCCTCTATCGTTTCGGCTATTTCACTCAGAGCCTGAACATGGAGGGCCAGCAGATAGCCAACTACGAAGCACAGAACTTCAACTCGCTCCCCGTGGAGCGCCAGCTTGATGCCGATGGCAATCCCCTGGTCATCGACGTTCCCTACATGAACTATCAGGTTCACGCTTACGTTTGGCGCGTCAATGTGGGTCGCATCTCGCTCTATCTGCTCGATACCGACAACGAAATGAACTCTGAGTTCGACAAGCCCATCACCCACGCTCTCTACGGTGGTGACTGGGAGAACCGTCTGAAGCAGGAAATCCTCCTTGGTATCGGCGGTATGCTCACGCTGAAGAAGCTCGGCATCAAGAAAGACATCTACCACTGCAACGAAGGCCATGCCGCTCTCTGCAACCTGCAGCGTTTGTGTGACTATATACAAGGAGGTCTTACCTTCAATCAGGCGATGGAACTGGTGCGCGCAAGCGGTCTTTACACTTGTCATACTCCTGTTCCTGCCGGTCACGACTATTTCGACGAAGGTCTCTTCGGCAAGTATATGGGCGGTTATCCCGCCATGCTCGGCATCACATGGGATGAGTTCATCGGCATGGGACGTACCAACCCCGACGACAAGGGCGAGAAAGTCTCTATGTCAACGTTCGCCATCAACACTTGTCAGGAGGTGAACGGTGTAAGTAAACTCCACGGATGGGTCAGCCAGAAGATGTTCGCTCCCATCTGTAAGGGCTATTATCCCGAGGAGAACCATGTGGGCTACGTCACCAACGGTGTGCACTTCCCCTCAT
>ODAI010563837.1_pt1 | contig 53524 bp, 45 predicted proteins | sample 1539321 | NCBI WGS metagenome assembly ODAI01 (sample SAMN02144231, study PRJEB22623) | gut metagenome | biome: sheep rumen | host: Ovis aries | place: New Zealand | reverse complement strand
TTAACTGGTATCGCGCGCGCGAGGGCTGCTGATGAGACCCCCTCTGACTTCCCCTGTAGGGGGAGGATGGCTAGTACGGCTCGCCACCGCTTGGGGGGGGGGGGTGTTCATTGGGTCCCGTGCAGATAGTGTGTTTGGCGGTGTTGAAGGTGCGGCGGGTCATGGTGGTGAAAAATTTTCGAAATATAAGTCAGTAAAAGGAATTATAAGTCGTCAAAAGGCACAATCTTAATTGAAATTATCGTATCTTTGTAGTGTGAAAGAGAAACTGATGGAAGTGCGCAGCCGGAAGTCGATCCGACACAAGAATTAAACTAAACATTAACAATTAACAAATTAACAAAAGAAAGGGAAAAGAAAGATGTTGGTAGTCACTGGGACAGACTTGGGTATGATGACTGCTATGACCCAGGTGCCCTCTAGAAGTTTTTCCGGTAAAAAGTTGCATGGTATGTGTTTTTTTCTTATCTTTGCACCCGAATAATTAATCACCAGACGATATGACAACAGAGACGATGAAACGCAAGTACGAGAAGCCCGCCATGCGGGTGTACAGACTGAGAGAGCCGGTGAGGCTGCTGCAGATGAGCGGGCGCGACGGCTATACACCTGACAACACGAACCCGTTCGCGGGATGACGAGTAGTAACCAAACACGATGATGACAATGAAGAAGATACTGAATGCCCTGAAGGGGAATGGCTGTCAGGCTCGGATGCTGACCGCCGCCATGGTCGTGCTGTCTGCGATGGCAGGCCTGACGTCATGCGCCAACGAAGACACAGCCCTCGACAATACCACGGCCCAGACTGCCGAAGGCCGCACCGTACAGTTCACCGCCACGCTTGCGCCGAAGGGCGACGACGGCGGGCAGACACGCGCCATCACCGTAAATGATCAGAATACCGCCAACGAGACGCTGAATGTGGCGTGGCAGAAGGACGAGGAGATAGCCGTCTATTACCAGAAGACTGACGACTCCTATGCCACGGCGACGGCCATCGTAGGCACACCCAACGACGACGGCTCGGCTCCCATCACCGCCACGCTCACCGATGCGAAGGCCGGTGGCAAGGCCAAGTTCGTCTATCCCGCTACGCTGCACGACGGCCAAGGCGACATCGACGAGAGTAAATTACAGAACGAACAAGTTGGCAAATTGACAACAGTCTTCTACTCAATCAGCAAAAGATTCGACGCAGCAACGGGCAGCGGTACGATCAGCATCTCTGACGGCAACGCCACTACGAGCGGCAACATCTCTCTGGCCAACAAGTGCTGCATCTGCAAGTTTAAAATCAACTTATCTGGTTCTGGCATTGAAAACTTTTTCATAATTATGATTGCATTGGGAAGCCATACCTATACTATCTTAACGCAAAGATACTTCTTAAGCGAGTTCTATGTGGCCATGCTTCCCGAGACATCGGCTGATTGCACCATCACCGCCATGGGATACAATGACCAGTCATACAGCGGTAATCCGAGCGTCTACCAGAAAAGTCTAATCAGTGTGACGCTCGAGGCCGGCAAATTTTATAATAATGTGCCTATTACGTTGACAAAGTTAGCGGATGCAAACAAAACTCTCACCACCGCAACGGGCGAATTGACGCTGCAGGATGGTGATATTGTGACAGGCACGGGCGGCGGGAATACACAGTTGAAGATTGCTGACGGCGCCACCGTGACGCTCTTCAACCTGACCAACACCAGCATCAGTCATAGCAGCGCCACATCCTTTGCCGGCATCGAGTGCCTGGGCGACGCCACCATCATCTTGGCGGGTGTAAACAGCGTGAAAGGCGAATGGAATAAGGCCGGCATTTATGTGCCCGAGGGCAAGACGCTCACCATCCGTGGTGGTGGCAAGCTCACCGCTACGGCCAACAACGGTGCTGGTATCGGCGGAAATTATGGTGCCTCTTGCGGCAACATCGTGATCGAGGGCGGCACGATCAATGCGACAGGCCCAGGTAGTTGTGCCGCCATCGGCAGCGGAGAAAAAGTTTCCTGCGGCACCATCACCATTACGGGCGGTAACATCACCGCCACGGGCAGCGCTTATGCCGCGGGCATCGGCAGCGGAAAAGAAGGTTCCTGCGGCAACATCTCCATTAGCGGCTCGGCGCAGGTCACCGCCACGGGCGGCTCAGAAGCCGCGGGCATCGGCAGCGGATGGGCGAATCTAGCCGCGAACACCTGTGGCAACATCTCCATCAGCGGCTCGGCGCAGGTCACCGCTACGGGCGGCACGTATGCCGCCGGCATCGGCAGCGGACATGCGGAACAAGCCACGAACACCTGCGGCGACATCTCCATCAGCGGCTCGGCGCAGGTCACCGCACAGGGCGGCAAGTATGCCGCTGGCATCGGCAGCGGACTTGCGGAAAATGCCGCGAACACCTGCGGCGACATCTCCATCAGCGGCTCGGCGCAGGTCACCGCACAGGGCGGCGCTAATGCCGCGGGCATCGGCAGCGGAAACGGGAATAATTATTCGAATGACGATGAGAATTATACTCTCTATGTCAGCAGTTGCGGCGCCATCAGCATCACGGGCGGCACGATTGAGGCCAGGGGCGGCGATGATGCCGCCGGCATCGGCAGCGGATCGTATGGCAAGTTCACCAGCATCAGCATCACCAGCGGTATCACCAGCGTGACCGCCACCAGGAGCAATAACTATTGGAATGCCCCCATCGGCAAGGGCAATAACGACCAGGGCAGCGGCGGCATCACCATCGACGGCCAGACCATCAGCGACGCCATGACGAAAGGCACGGTAAGCCTGCCCACATTCCCCAATCTTAGTATCAAGATTACCGGCGGCTCTGGCTTTGCCAACGGAACTTGGACCATCACGCGTCAGAATTAGTCACTGGGACACGAGATCAGTGGGACGAGATCAGTGGGACAGGTTTTTGACCTCTTGACAGATCAAAGACCTGTCCCTCCGATTTTTAGATTGAGAAATTGAGAGATTGAGAGATTGAGAGATGGAAAAAAGTGGTATCGGCTGCAACTTTTTCTGTTTTTGTGCCGTCAAACAGATAAAACCAATAAACAGAAAGGACATGATTATGAAAAAGAGATTTTTTGTGATGGCAGGTATACTGCTGGCAGCGGGAGTGGTAATGGCATCGTGTGTGCAGGATCTGAAAAGCCTGAGCGGCGCTGACGCTGGCCCCCAGACGACGGAGACGAGGGATCTGAAGGGCTTCGAGGAGATAGAAATCAGCGGATCGCCCAAGGTGGTCTATACTCAGGGACGGTCGTTCGGTGTGAAGGTGGTGGGCCCGAAGCGCTTCGTGGAGAGCATCATCACGGAGGTGAAGGGCAAGACGCTCAGCATACGTAATAAAGGTAAGGTGGGCATCGTCAATATCCAGCGCGACTACGACGACGCTGCCGTCTACGTGACTTCGCCCGACCTGACGGCTGTGCGACTGAACGGCTCCGGCGACTTCGAAAGCAAGCAGCGCGTGGATACGGACAAGATGCTGATTGTGCTGAGAGGCTCGGGCGACATCAGTTTCAGCGATATCATCTGCGACCACTGCACCACGGAACTGACGGGCTCGGGCGACATCGACATCGACCGTCTGGAGGCGGTGCGCTCTAATGTCTCGCTGGTGGGCTCGGGTGACATCGATGTGAAGCAGTGGAAGGTGGACAATACCGACCTGACGCTTCGCGGCTCGGGCGACATCGAAGTGAATTTCATGGAGGGATGTAAGAGGGCTAACTGTCAGATGGCGGGCTCGGGCGACATCACGCTCAAGGGCCGACTGGAGCACTATGACGTCCAGAAGCGCGGTTCGGGCGAGATTGACACGAGGGGATTGAGAAATTGAGAGATTGAGAGATTGAGAGATTGAGAGATTGAACATTGAAAATTGAACATTGAACATTGAACATTGAACATTGAACATTGAACATTGAACATTGAACATTGAGAAATTGAGAGATTGAGAAATTGAGGGATTGAGCGTTAAAAAAATACAAGCACGCGCGTTATATCAAATATTCTTCGTACCTTTGCACCCCAATGAAGTATGCAGTGATTGCAGCGGGCGAAGGTTCGAGGCTCGCAAAGGAAGGCGTCGCAAGCCCGAAACCTCTGGTGGAGGTGGGGGGCGAGCGTCTGATAGACCGCCTGGTCAGGGTGTTCTCAGAGAACGGCGCAACGGAGATAGACGTCATCTGCAACAAGGAGATGACCGATGTGCAGCAGCGACTGGTGGAGTTACGTTCGACCAGTAGGGTGCCTATACGATTCATCGTCAAGTCGACCCCCAGCAGCATGCATAGCATGTGGGAGCTGAGCAGGTGGCTTGGCGATGAGCCGTTTGTGCTGACCACTGTCGACACCATCTTCCGTGAGGAGGAGTTCGGTGCATACGTCGCCGACTTCCAGCGGATGGTGGAGAGTGGTGAGGCTGACGGACTGATGGGCGTGACGGACTATATCGACGATGAGAAGCCTCTCTACGTCGATACTGATGAGGCGATGGGTATCACGGCATTCCTGGACCATTGCGATGCCCCGAAGTATATCAGTGGTGGCATCTATGGTCTGACGCCGCGTTCGATAGACACGCTCCGGGCGTGCATAGAACGGGGTGAGAGCAGGATGAGGAATTTTCAGCGTGGGCTGATTGCCGATGGGCTCAGGCTCAGGGCGTGGGCGTTCTCGAAGGTGCTGGACATTGATCATGCGAGTGATATCGTGAAGGCTGAGGAGTTCTTGAGAGATTGAGAGATTGAGAGATTGAGAAATTGAGAGATTGAGAGATTGAACATTGAACATTGAACATTGAAGATTGAGAGATTGAAGTCTGCGATTGAGCGAGTGCAATGCCAAGCTTGCTTGAGCTTTGCCGAGCGTGAGCAGACTCGAACGAAGTTCAAGATTGAGAGATTGAGAGATTGAGGGTGCTGATGATTGAACGGGCTGAGCAGTTCTCGCCTAACTCCGTGGAGAAGGACAGGGCGATACTGGAGGCTGTGGCTGAGAGGCTGCGGCTGAGGGGCTGTGAGGTCACGACGGTCAGCGAGGTCTCGCTCGGGTCGCACATGGGGTCAGACCCTCTGTGCTTCGCAGGCTTCGGGTCGCACATGGGGGCATCGCACACGGGGGCAGACCCTCTGTGCTTCGCAGGCTTCGCACAGGAGGGTCAGACCCCGTGTGCGATCTTGTCGATGGCGAGGCTGCCGGAGACGCTGGAGTGGTTGAAGGCGCAGGACGCCCGGATCATCAACCGCCCTGAGGGCGTGGAGAACTGTCGGCGCTCAAGACTGCAGGCCGTGATGGAACGTATCGGCGTGCCAACGCCCCCCAGAGAGGGCTGCGACGGCTACTGGCTGAAGCGAGGCGACGGTGCTGCCCAGGGGAAGGATGACGTGGTGTACTGCCAAGACGGCGAGGCGCTGCAACAGGCGATACGGCTCATGGAGCAGCGTGGCATCAGCGACTATACGGTGAGTGCTCACGTGAGAGGCGACGTGGTGAAGTTCTATGGCGTCAGTCCGGACTTCTTCCGCTACTATTATCCCACGGATGACGGCCAGACGAAGTTTGGCGACGAGCAGCGCAACGGCGCGGCCCACCACTATGCCTTCGATGTTGCCGGCATGCAGCGTGAGGCAGAGCGGCTGGCAGCGGCTGTGGGTGTGGAGGTGTATGGTGGCGACTGTATCGTGAGGAGCGATGGCAGCTATTGTTTCATCGACTTCAACGACTGGCCCAGTTTTTCGCGCTGTCGCCAGGAGGCTGCTGATGCGATCGCTAAGACATTGAACATTGAACATTGAACATTGAACATTGAATATTGAACATTGAACATTGAACATTGAGAGATTGAGAGATTGAGAAATTGAAGGTAAAACATAAGTAATAAGGTAAAAAAACAATGTTTGAAGGATTTAAAGAGAAATTGAAGATGTCGATGAAGTCGGAGGACACTGAGGAGTGGCTCGACGTCCACTTCACCCGACCCATCGGACTGGCGTTCGCCTTGTTTTGGAATAAGTTTGATGTCCATCCGAACGTGATCACCATCCTGTCCATCTTCCTGGGCATGGGTGCTGGCTGGATGTTCCACTATACCGATCTGCCGCACAATATCTGCGGCGTGGTGCTGTTGATGCTGGCCAACTTCTGCGACTCCACCGACGGACAGATGGCCCGTATGACGGGTAAGAAGACGCTGATAGGACGCATGCTCGACGGATTTGCCGGCGACGTGTGGTTCTTCTGCATCTATCTGGCCATCGTGTTCAGACTGTGGGATCAGAACATCCCCGGCACCGACTGGCAATGGGGGATCTGGGCTTTCGTCTACTGCGCTTTCGTGGGCTTCATCGTCCACTCCCCTCAGAGTACGCTCTCCGACTACTACCGGCAGATACACCTCTACTTCCTGTTGGGCAAGGAGGGCAGTGAGCTGGACAACTACCGTCAGCAGCGCGCCATCTACGAGGGTCTGCCGAAGAGCGACCTGCTGGGCAGGACATTCTACTACAACTACGCCAACTACTGCAAGAAGCAGGAGTCGATGACGCCCAACTTCCAGAAGTTCTTCCCCAAGTGGAAGGCGTCGACACAGCCGGAGGACGTCCGTCAGGAGTTCCTCGCCGGCAGTCGCCCGCTGATGAAGTACACCAATATGCTGACGTTCAACTGCCGTGCCATCACCATCTACGTCACCTGTCTGCTTGACTGCCCCTGGGTATATCCCCTGATGGAGCTCACCGTGTTTCAGGCGATGTTTATGTATATGCGCAGTACGCATGAGAAACTCTGCCAGAAGCTGACGGAAAAGTTGTGACCTCCCCTGGCCCCTCCTGTAGGAGGGGGATAAAAACTGACAGAAGATGATAAAAGGATATATATTCGACTACGGCGGCACACTCGATACGGGTGGCAACCACTGGGGCAAGGTGATCTGGCACGCCTATGAGCGCCAGCACGTGCCTGTGACGGAGCAGCAGTTCCGTGAGGCCTACGTCTATGCCGAGCGCACGCTGGGCAAGAATCCCATCATCCAGCCCGACTTCACCTTCCGCCAGACGCTGGAGAAGAAATTACTGCTGCAGCTGGAGTTCCTGGATTCTTCACTCTTCACTCTTCACTCTTCACTCTTATCCGACCTCTACGCCCATACCAAGGCCGAGACGGCCCGTAGCCGCGAGGTGCTCATGGCGCTGAAGGCACGCTATCCGATGGTGCTGGTGAGCAATTTCTACGGCAATGTCGAGGTGGTGCTCCGGGAGTTCGGTCTCGACGGTATCTTCCAAAGCATTGTCGAGTCGGCCGTGGTGGGTGTGCGCAAGCCCGACCCTCGCATCTTCACCCTCGGCGTGGAGGCCCTGGGACTGAAGGCTGAGGAGGTGACGGTGGTGGGCGACTCGATGGATAAGGACATCATCCCCGCCAAGAAAGCCGGTTGCCGGACGGTGTGGTTCAAGGGCGAGGGATGGACTGACGACGCCGTGGACGAGAGCCAGGCTGACAAAGTGATAACGAAGTTGGATGAATTGAGAGATTGAGAGATTGAACATTGAACATTGAACATTGAACATTGAACATTGAGAGATTGAGAAATTGAGAGATTGAGAGATTGAGAAATGAATAATGAGAGCAGACGATATTGGCAGATGCGGGTGGTGGTGATGCTATTCACTATTCACTGTTCACTATTCACTTCATTTGCGCAGCAAATGATCAGCGGTCGCGTGACGGATGCCCAGACGGGGGAGGGAATCCCCTTCGCCAGCGTGCAGTACAAGGGGCACAACATCGGCGTGGCTTCCGACATCGACGGCAACTACAAGATAGCGCGCCACAACGGGTGGGTGCTGACCTTCAGTGCCGTGGGCTACGTGGCTCACACCTCGGTGGTGAACAGCAACGTGAAGAGCAACTACTTCGTGAAGCTGAAGACGGACAACAGGATGCTCAAGGAGGTGAAGGTGAGTGCCAAGAAAGGCCGATACAGCCGCAAGAACAATCCTGCCGTGGAGATGATGAAGAAGGTGATCGCTGCCAAGAAGCTCTCCGACCTGGCCAACCACGACTTCTACCAATACAACAAGTATCAGAAGCTGACGCTGGCCCTGAACGACATCAAGCCGGAATCGCTGGAGAACTCGAAGAACAAAAAGAAGAAATGGTATATCGACCAGGTGGAGGTGTGCCCCTACAACAACAAGATGATCCTGCCGGTGAGTGTCGACGAGACCGTATCGCAGAAGATATACCGCAAGAAGCCCCACGACGAGAAGACTATCATCAAGGGTCAGAACACCACGGGTATCAACGACCTGGTGCAGACGGGCGACATCCTGAACACGGTGATGAAGGACGTGTTTACCGACGTGAACATCTACGACGACCAGATACGCATGCTGCAGTATCCCTTCACCTCGCCCATCGGCAAGGATGCCATCGCCTTCTACCGCTTCTATATCGAGGACACGCTGATGGTGGATAAGGACAAGTGCTTCCATCTGCACTTCCTGCCCAACAACCAGCAGGACTTCGGATTCCGTGGCGACCTGTATATCCTGGCAGACAGCTCATGGCAGGTGAAGCGCTGTGAGATGACCATCCCCAAGAAGAGCGACGTGAACTTCGTGGAGAACATGCAGATCACCCAGGAGTTCCGCCAGCTGCCCAACGGCGAGTGGGTGCTGACCGTCGACGATATGTTCACCGAAATCAAGCTGGCCAGCTTCCTGCAGACCTTCGCCGTGATACGCAACACTCGCATGACCGACTTCGCCTTCGATGAGTTGCCGAAACAGCTCTTCAAGGGCAAGAAGAAAGAGGTGAAGGACGTGAACGCCATGATGCGCAGCGACGACTTCTGGAAGCAGTACCGACAGGTGGAGCTGACCAAGAGCGAGGGCTCGATGGACCAGTTTATCAAGAACCTCGAGAATATCAAGGGCTTCAAGTACATCATCTTCGGACTGAAGGCTCTCATCGAGAACTTCGTAGAGACAGGTACGAAAAAACATCCCTCGAAGGTGGACATCGGCCCCGTGAACACGATGATCTCGCGCAACTTCATCGACGGCTTCCGATTCCGCCTCACAGCCCAGACCACGGCCAATCTCGACTCCAACCTCTTCCTGAAGGGCTATGTGGCCCGTGGCTTAGACTCTCGCAAGACCTACTATAGGGGCGACCTGATCTGGTCGTTCAACAAGAAAGAGTACCTGCCCCGCGAGTTCCCCATGCGCACGCTCACCTTATCGTCGAGCTACGACATCGAGTCGCCTTCCGACAAGTTCTTGCGCACGGATAAGGATAATATGTTCACGGCCTTCAAGTGGACGACGGTCGACAAGATGCAGTTCTACAACCGTCAGACGCTCACCTTCCAGCGCGAGGAAGACTGGGGATTCCGTACCACCGTGCAGCTGAAGACCGAGGAGAACGAGGCTGCGGGCGGACTTTATTTCATCCCCATGTCGGAGAGCGGCGACCGCCGCCTATGGACTAACTGGAGCCATCCGGAAATATCTGCGGAGTCTGGATTATCCGAAAATTCCGGAAATACCGGATTATCCGGATTATCCGGATTATCTGGTGCATCTGGTGATTCAGGCTCGCCCTTGAATCCTGCAGAGGCAGTCGCCTCGCGCAAGATACGCACCACGGAGCTCTTTGCCGAGCTGCGCTTTGCTCCTGGTGAGACCTTCATCAACACCAAGCAGCGCCGACTGCCCATCAATCTCGATGCCCCCGTCTTCACCGTCAGCCATCGTCTGGGCGTCAAAGGCCTGCTGGGTAGCCAGTACAGCTACAACCTGACGGAGGCCAGCATCTATAAGCGCTTCTGGATGAAGTCGTGGGGAAAGATCGACCTGAAGGTGAAGGGCGGCATCCAGTGGGAGAAGGTGCCCTTCCCCCTGCTCTGCATGCCGGAGACCAACCTGTCGTATATCGTGCAGGACTATACCTTCGAGGCCATCAACAACATGGAGTTCCCCACCGACCGCTATCTCTCGGGCTATCTCTACTGGGACCTGAACGGCAAACTCTTCAACCGTATCCCGCTGCTGAAGAAACTGAAGTGGAGAGAGTGGATTGGCGTGCGCTGTCTCTGGGGAGAGCTCTCGGACAAGAATAATCCCTATTCGGCGAACAACGTCGGCAATCCCATCGTGATGTATTTCCCCGATGGCTCGTATGTGATCGACCCCAAGAAGCCCTACTGGGAGATTTCGCTGGGTATCCACAACATCTTCAAGCTGATACACGTGGAGTATGTGCGCCGTCTGAACTATAACGAGCTGCCTACGGCCAAGAAGCATGGAGTGAGGTTTATGGTGCGCATGACGTTCTAAAAAGAAAAAACCAAGGATTGTCATCACGACAGCCTTGGTTCTCTTTTCTAACTAACTTATTATCAACTATTCATTACTCATTCTTTTCTTTTGCGGTGCAAAGGTACGAAGAAAAATCCAAGGATGGAAGTGTTTAGCGTAAAAAAACAACGTAAACGTTTGCGCCGTTCGGGAATTTTTTGTACCTTTGCCGCCGTAAAAAACTATTCGTTTAAATGGCAGGAATCAAACGAAGAACATCATTGAAAGACCTGGCCCAGGAGCTGGGTGTGAGTATCGCCACCGTCAGTCGTGCCCTGCGTAGCAGTCCTGAGATTGGCAAGGAGATGCAGGAACGCGTGAAGGAACTGGCCAAGCGGCTGAACTATCGTCCTAACCCCTTTGCACAGAGTCTGCGCAAGGAGGCTCCACGGATGATCGGTGTGGTGGTGCCTAATCTGGTGACCCATTATTATGCTGCCGTGCTCGACGGTATCGAGGACGAGGCCGGTAAGGCTGGCTACTCCGTGATCAGTGCCAACACCCATGAGGACACTGCGGCCGAGGTGCGCGCTATCGACAACTTCATCAGTCTGCATGTGGAGGGCATCATCGCCTGTCTGTCGCAGAACACCACTGACTATAGTCACTTTGAGGAAATCTCGAAGATGGGCATCCCCCTGGTATTCTTCGGGCGTACCTGTCTGCCGGAGCTGTTCTCGAGTGTCACTGCCAATGGCGACGAGGCTGCCCAGCAGGCCACGCAGCACCTGATTGACACGGGGAGCCGTCGCATCGCCTTCATCGGAGGCCCCAACCACCTGGATATGGTGCGCCGCAGGAAGCATGGCTACCTGGAGGCCTTGCGCGAAAACAGAATTCCTATAGACCGCAATCTGGTGATCTGCGAGAAGATCGACTACCAGTGGGCCCTCGAGGCTACCACACGACTGCTGAAGGAACAGCATCCCGATGCCATCGTGGCCTTCAACGATATCATCACCTTTGCTGCCTTTACGGCCATCAAGGAACAGGGGCTGCACATCCCTGACGACGTGGCACTCATCGGCTTTACCGATGACCTGCACGCTAAGTATGTCACCCCCCGTATGTCGGCCATCGAGGATCAGTCGCACCTGATGGGGCAGACGGCCTGTCAGCTGCTGCTGAAGAACATTGGCGGCGACAGTAAGATATACAAGAAAATAGTGCCCCAGAAACTGGTGATACGCGACACTTCCTCACGGAAGAAGTGACGGCACTCAGTCCTCGTTGGAGGTACGCAGGATGATGCTGGTGGCACCAATGGTGAAGAGCGTTCCGTCTTCAATGACGCGACGCTCTTTTTGCGACAGTTCCACATTGTCGACGAAGGTGCCGGTATTGCTGTTGTTGTCTTTCAGCGTGTATTTCAGATTGCCTCGCTTATCACGGCTCACGGTGATGGTGCAGTGGTTCAGGTCGACGCTGGGGTCGACGGTCTCGAAGGGGGTACTGATAGGGTTGCCCTTCTGATGGCGGCCTATCACGTTGTCACCCATCCGCAGGGGAATCACCTGCTTGTAGTGGAACACGTTTTCGATGACGACGATAGACCCGCATCCCTCCTCATTGGCATTCTCATCGGGATTCTCGTCCTTCTGACGGTTGCGCAGTTTGCTCACGCCAATGCGGATGCCAAACTCCTTGCCACAGTCGGGGCACTTGAACACCAGCGACTGACCAGCCTCATACTGAGTCTCGTCGAAGGTGATAAACTGTTCACATTTTGGACAACGTACGCGCTTCAATCTCTCAATTTCTCAATCTCTCAATTTCTCAATTTCTCAATCTCTCAATCTCTCAATCTCTCAAATCTCCATCACCCAGGCCTCTTCGAAGTCTTTCTTGCCACGAAGGGTACGGAGGTGATTGTACGCATTGTTCTCAGAACTGAAATTGCCAAGTATGACGCGTGTCACATGATTGCGGACGAACACCTCAGCATCGTTGAAGCCCTTTTTGTGGAGCTGTTCTACGAAGGCATTGGCATTTTTTAGCGTGATATAGCTGGCCAGTACGATGGTGTAGCCCTCGCTCTTCTCCTGTGCCGACTCCTGCTGGGGGACGGCCTTGGCAGTGTCCGCCTGATCTACGGCAGGTGCAGGAGTGGCGGCCATCTCCATAGAGTCGGCATCGTTGCTGATGATGACCTTCTGCATGTTGGTGTCCTTCACAGTGAAGCTTTTCAGGACCGGATTGTGCAGATGGCCGATGTTGCGCCCCGTGTTGTCACTATTGATGACGGGAGTGGTCATCAGGAAGAATGCCAGTACGGCAGCAGCGACGGCCACGGCATTGCGCACCCACGACATCTTGATCTCGATGGTCTTGTCGTCATCATCGTCGTCAGTGGTGAAAATGGGGCTCTGCTCCGCCTCAGTCTCCTGAGGTTCCTCTTTCGGCGCGTCAGTATCAGCTACCTTGGCGGCAGTCGTGTCGACTGGCGTCTGGGGCTCAGCGACGGCAAGGCCTCTCATCTCAAACGAGCTGAGTCCGTAGAGCGCTGGCGTCAGGATGCCTGCCTCGCAGGGGGTGAACACCAGGTTGCCGTCCTCGTTGAGAGCCAGCACGCCGATGTCGTTCATCTCGTAACTGCCTTCGTTCTCCAAATGCTGCCTGAGTTCTGTCACCTCCTCTTCGATACGGCGCAGGGCTTCGGGGTAACTCAGATCGTAGGCCTCGACGTACGACTGCACGAGCAGCGAGTCGTTCATCGTCAGCTTGGGGTTGAATCCCAACGTCCTTCGGGGGGGGAGGAACATGTTGTCCTCCTCGTCGTATACTGCCTCGACGTGGTGCGCCATAAAGCCTCCCAGGTCTGGGACGATGACACAGTCATTGCTCAGCAGAAGTATCTCTATATGTCTTTCCAGTTCAATCACGTGTGCAAAATTACACCTTTTTTGTGAAATAAACAAATAAAGAAACTTAAAATTGCTTAGAAATGGATTTTTTCCATTAACTTTGCAGGCAAATTCTGTGACTGATGGATTACTTAAAGACAGAGATTGAGGGGGTCTACATCATTGAACCGCGTGTATTCAACGATGCTCGAGGCTATTTTATGGAAGCTTGGAAGCAGGAGGAGTTCAATGAGCACATAGGGCGTGTAGACTTTATCCAAGATAATGAGTCGAAGTCGTCTTTTGGCGTGTTGCGAGGTCTGCACTATCAGAAAGGCGAGGCCTCGCAGGCCAAGCTCGTGCGTGTAATAAAAGGAAAGGTGCTGGATGTGGCAGTAGATATCCGCAGGTCGAGTCCCACCTTTGGCAAGCATGTGATGGTAGAGCTCAGTGAGGACAACAAGCGTCAGTTCTTCATCCCCCATGGCTTTGCTCACGGGTTCCTGGTGCTCAGTCAGGAGGCTGTCTTCACCTATAAGGTTGATCGTCCGTATGCTCCTCAGGCCGAGGCCGGTATCCGTTGGGATGACCCTGACCTTGCCATTGAGTGGCCCATCGATCCCGGTCAGGTGCAGACGAGTGCGAAGGATCTCGTGCAGCCGTTGTTCAAGGATGCAGAATTGTTTGATTAGAAATGTAAAACAAGTGATATGAATATTGCAATAGTAGGAACAGGATATGTAGGACTGGTGTCGGGCACATGCTTTGCCGAGACTGGTGTCAACGTGACATGTGTCGATGTAGACGAATCAAAGATAGAACGTCTGAAAGGCGGTCAGATACCCATCTATGAGCCAGGGCTCGACGAGATGGTGCGTAAGAACGTGGCAGCCGGGCGCCTGAAGTTTACCACCGACCTGGCCTCAGTGCTCGACGATGTGGAGATTGTGTTCTCCGCCGTGGGTACGCCTCCCGATGAGGATGGCTCCGCTGATTTGAAATATGTGTTGCAGGTGGCTAAGACCATCGGCGAGAATCTGAAGAAGTACGTGGTGGTGGTCACCAAGTCGACAGTTCCTGTAGGCACTGCCCGCAAGGTGCGCAAGACCATCGAGGACGAACTGAAGAAGCGTGGCGTCGATATCGATTTCGACGTGGCCTCCAACCCGGAGTTCCTCAAGGAGGGTAATGCCATCAAGGACTTCATGTCGCCCGACCGTGTGGTGGTGGGTGTGGAGAGTGAGCATGCCAAGAAGGTGCTCACCCGTCTGTACAAGCCCTTCCTGATCAACAATTTCCGTGTGATCTTCATGGATATCCCCTCTGCCGAGATGACGAAGTATGCAGCCAACTCGATGCTCGCCACCCGTATCTCGTTTATGAACGACATCGCCAACCTGTGCGAGCGTGTGGGTGCAGATGTAAATATGGTACGCGCGGGAATAGGCTCTGATACCCGTATCGGGCGTAAGTTCCTCTATGCCGGCTGCGGCTATGGCGGCAGCTGCTTCCCCAAGGATGTGAAGGCCCTCATCAAGACAGCCGATCAGAACGGCTACTCGATGGAGGTGCTTAAGGCCGTGGAGCGCGTCAACGAGCGGCAGAAGAGTGTGCTCTTCGATAAACTTGTCAAGGCGATGGGTGGCGAAGACCAGCTCAGGGGCAAGACCATCGCCATGTGGGGCCTCTCCTTCAAGCCCGAGACTGACGATATGCGCGAGTCGACGGCCCTGGTGATGATCCAGAAGTTGCTCGATGCCGGCTGCATCGTGCGTGCTTACGACCCTATCGCCATGGAGGAGTGCAAGCGGCGTATCGGCCAGACAGTGACCTACTGCCGAGACATGTACGACGCCGTGCTCGATGCCGACGCCCTGCTGCTGCTCACGGAGTGGAAGGAGTTCCGTCTGCCCACATGGGGTGTCATCAAGAAGGCGATGAAGCGCCCGCTTGTCATCGACGGAAGAAACATTTTCGATATCGAGGAGCTGGAGGAGAACGGCTTCGAGTATCACTGCATCGGCAAATTATGAATTGTGAATTATGAGTTATCGACTTCCGATAATCATCCTGACAGCCTTGGTGCTGCTGACGGGCTGCTCCCAGAAGGCGCAGCAGGCTCCTGCAGACGAACAGAGCGAGAGTAAGGAGGCCAAGGCCCTCTTGCAGGGCATCTGGCTCGATGCGGAGACTGAGGAGGTGTCGCTGAGTGTCAAGGGGGATACCATCTTCTATTCCGACTCCACCAGCATGCCTGCCTATTTTAAGATTGTGGGCGACTCGCTGGTGTTTGCTTCAGGTACGAAATATGGCATCGTCAAGCAGACGGAGCACCTCTTCTGGTTCAAGAATCAGAATGGCGACGTGGTGAAGTTGAAGAAGAGCGATAACCCCGATGATGTCCATTTCATCCACGATGCGCCCCCTGTGCTCACCTACACCCATCAGGTGAAGAAAGACTCCGCGATCAACTATAATGGCGAGCGATACCACTGGTACGTGGCCATCAATCCCACAAAATATAAGGTGGTGAAACGGTCCTACAACGAAGATGGGGTGGAGGTGGAGAATGTCTACTACGACAATATCATGCACATCAGCGTCTATCATGGTGCCAAGTGCCTCTACTCCAGTGACTTCCGCAAGCAGCAGTACAGCAAGTACGTGCCTAAGACTTTCCTTGAGGAGGCTGTACTGGGAAACATGGAGTATGATCGTGCCGATGCCCAGGGACTACACTTCCGTGCCACCCTCTGTATCCCCGATGGTGCCAGCTGTTACCTTGTAGACACTACGATTGACTACAAGGGACAGATGTCGATGCAGACGATTGAATACTGAATTGTACGACCCCCTCTAACTCCCCCTGTAGGGGGAGGATTGTTAGTTCTGTGGCAGGTCTGCCTATCCCCCTCCTACAGGAGGGGTTAGGGGAGGTCACCCGTCCAGGCATCTAGCAGCATCCTCGCAATCGAGAGCTTTTCAGGTATATTAGGGAGATTGTCACGACGGAACCATCCGCCTTTGGCAATCTCGCTTTTCTGTAGGTGTATCTCTCCACTGACATAGTCGGCATTGAATCCCACCATCAGTCCGCAGGGGTAGGGCCAGGGCTGTGAGCCAAAGTAGCGTATGTTGGTGATCGTGATGCCCGTCTCTTCGAGGGTCTCACGGGTCACGGCCTCCTCGAGCGTCTCACCTGTCTCTACGAATCCTGCCACCAGACCGTAGAAGTCGCGCTTGAAGTTCTTGGCCCTCACCAGCAGCACCTCGTCACCCCTGTGTATCAGCACGATGACGGCTGTGGCCAGTTGCGGCCATATCTCCTTGCCGCACTCCGTACACTTCTTCGAGATGATGGTGTCCATCCGCATCGGTGATCCGCAAACGCCGCAGAAGCGCGTGTTCTGGTCCCAGTAGAGCAGTTCCTGGCACTTGCCCGCCTTCAGGTAGAGCTGTCGTGGCAGCTTGTAGTAGCTCTGGCGCAGGGGACACATCTCGTAGGCCTCTTCCCGCACGATGGCGGGGACGTCGTCCACACGATAGGCTATCACCTCCGTGCCGTCGTCCATCGGGGTGATGGTCATCTGGTGGGTCCAGGGCTTTACCTCCGTGGGTGGCTCTTCGCCGAGGGGGATGGTATAGGTGCCGTCGGCAGTCTGCTCCAGCAGCAGGTCTTCCTTGCAGAATACGAAATAGTAGCGTTTCATCGTCCAAACAGTAGTTTGCGGTCGCGCTCCAGGGCGGGCTTTGCCCAGGCCTCCGGCACGAATTTCCAGTTATGGTTTGGCTCCGGGTCAACCACACCCATGCGCTTGATCTCTTCTGTCAGGTAGTGGCGCTGGTCAAGGTCGGTGTGGAAGATTACGCGGCTCTCCAGCGAGTCCTTGGAGATGCCTGCTCCCCGGGTGAGCAGCTCGCCGCCGCCATTGGCGCGATAGCTGTTCATCACCACCTTGTACCATTTCTTCTCGTCGAAGGGCTGGCCGTCCGACATCTGCAGTATCCGTACCTTCTCGCCGTTGGGCTTCGTCAGGTCTACCTCGTAGTCGATGCCGCAGGCAGAGTCGAAGTTGAAGGTATAGTATTCGAATCCCGTACGCTGTTGGTCATCCTTCGATCCTTCGTTCAGTCGCAGGGCATGGTCGTCGGGCGAGGTCATGGTGTTCGTCCACATGTCGTAACTGAATTCCAGGTGCTTGCGGATTTCCTCGCCCGTCATGCGGAGCACGAAGAGCAGGTTCTCGAAACGGTAGAGCTTGAACATGTCGCCCTGGGTGACGTCGCCGGCCTTGATGACGGAATTGAACGACAGGGGGGCGTTGAACGATATGTCGGCCTTGGATATCTGCAGCTGCAGGTTGTGGATCAGGTCGGTAAACGATGAGTTGCCGAAGAAGCTGTCACGCGTGTAGATGGGCTTCTCGAACTTGCCGATCTTGCGGTCTACGTACTCCTTCACCTTGTCGATGGCCGGCTGGAAATGGCTGAGCATCTGCTCGTCTATCTCCTCGTCGAGCACGCTGACGATTTCGCCCTCGATGTCCTTCTCCTTCAGTCGCCCGTTCTCGTATGTCAGCTCTATCTCGGCCTCGGCCACGTTCTTCACATAGCAGGAGGGGTCGATGCAGAGCACTTTCTGCCCGTCCTTGTTGGTGATCCACTCCTTGTGCACCTGATGGTCGTGGCCGAAGAAGATGATGTCGAATCCCGGCACCTCGCGGGCCACGGCTGCCGTGGCGTTCTCCGAGTATTCCGGCGTGTCGATGCCTCCGTCGAGTCCGGAGTGGAACAGGCCGAAGATGAGGTCGGGGTGCTCCGTCTCCTGGATGTATTTCATCCATTTCTTGGCGCAGCTCACCATCTCCTCGAACTCAATGCCCTTCCATATCGACTTGTTCAGCCAGTTGGGGATGGCGGGGGTGAGCAGTCCGATGATACAGATCTTCACGCCGTCCTTATAGTGTACGGAGTAGGGCTTGAGGCCCGTATAGATGCTCTTCGGGCTGGCAGGGCCGTTCTTGTCGGCCTCCCTGACGATGTTGGCGCCCAGCAGGGGGCAGCGCACCTCGCGGATCCACTTGTCGTAAACCTTGTGTCCCGGCTCGATGTCGTGGTTGCCCACGGTCTCGGCATCGTATTTCATATAGTTGATGACCTGGGCTGCCAGGTTCTCGTCCTCTGGCATCACGTAGTTCGACCAGTAGACGCACGGCTGGCCCTGCAGGATGTCGCCGTTGTCGATGAGCAGCAGGTTGTCGCCATACTCCCGGCGCTGCTTGTTGATATAGGTATTGGCACGCACGAGGGTGCCCTTGATGGGTTTCTTCTCCATGAAGTCGTAGGGGAAGAAGTGACCGTGCACGTCGCTGGTCTCGATGACCTTCAGGCGCACCTTCTTGGTGGCCGACTGAGCACTGGGGCAGCATGTCAGGCTCATCAGGATAATGGTTGATAATAGTACTTTTTTCATGTTGCTTCTTATTAGGCTGCAAAGATACGAAATAATTATGAAATATTATCTGTTTTGGCATACTTTTTGCTGCAAATTTGATAGAAAATCATTAAAAATAAGGAATAGGAGGACAGTATTATGGCATTTATAGACTATTACAAGATCTTAGGCGTCGACAAGACGATACCCCAGAAGGATGTCAAGAAGGCATACCTGAAGCGGGCCAAGCAGTTCCACCCCGACCTTCACCCCGACGACCCGAAGGCGCAGGCCAAGTTCCAGGCCTTGCAGGAGGCTTACGATGTGATCGGCGACCCCGAGAAGCGTCGCAAGTACGACCAGTATGGCGAGCAGTGGCGCCAGGCCGAGCAGTTCGGTGGCTTCGGTGGCGGCGGTGGTGCCGGAGGCGGCAATCCCTTTGGCGGCTTCGACTTCAGCAGTTTCCAGGGCGGCGGCTTCAGCCAGTTCTTCCAGGATCTCTTCGGCCGCACCGGCAAGGCGGGCGGTGGCTTCGGCGGCTTCCAGAGGTTCGGCGGCTCAGCCCAGTCGGGCTTCTCTGGCTTCTCCGGAGCCCGCCAGCACTCGGGTGAGATGAATGCCAACGTCACCATCGACCTCTATACCGCCATGCTCGGCGGCGAGATCATCGTCACCCTCTCCAACGGTCAGAAGCTGAAGCTGAAGATCAAGCCCGAGACACAGCCCGGCACAAAAGTTCGTCTGCGTGGCAAGGGCTACGATCGTGGCGACGGCACCTTTGGCGATCTCATCATCACCTATCAGGTGAAGCTGCCTACGAATCTCACCGACCGCCAGCGCGACCTGCTCCAGCAGATGCGGCAGGGGTGATTCATTGTATCTTCATCATTTGCAACGTAGTGATGATCTTCTGGATGAGTTCCGGAGTCTTGTACTCATTATCATCCAGTCCGTATGTGATGGCGTAACTGAAGTTTTCAGCCATACACTCCTCTGGTGCAAATACGTATTCGGTGTTCCGTCCCACCTTTTCCCAGAAATCAGGCACCGTGTTGATGTCATAGTTCGTGTCGGTGGCATCGATGGGCACCAGCACCTGCCCGCTGTCACCAGAAAGCAGCACGCGTCATCACGACGAGTGCTGCTTACTGAATCAAAATCAGAGTTGAATGAAACTCTAATCGTCTGCAAAGTTACTCCATCCATCTGGAACAGGCAAGAAAAATGCAGGCAACGATACGGAAGTGGCGTTACAGTATTTATGAAAGTAAAGCACTGATAATGAGTGGTGTAAGCGAAATGCTAAGGAGAAAAAAGTGCTGGATTGTAACGCTTCATCCATTGCTGAAGCAGGCTGCTGGCATCGTACACCTGCGACCTGACTCCGCCCGCGTGCTGATAAGCAAGGTGGATACGGCTTCGCTTTCCGAAGCGGATATCGCAGAATACCATCTGCTGAAGGTGATGACAGACTATATCGTCCTGCATCAGGCGGATGGCGATTCGCTTGTCACAACTACGGTGCCGTAGGGAATATTGCCTTAAGGTTGGGAGAATAGAGTAACAAAAGTGGTGGATTGCAGGCACTAAAGTAGGAGTTTAGTCCGTCTAAACAGGTTTGCGCCTACGGGCATAATCATTTGCGGCCTTAGGCGCAAATGTTTGTACCCCGTGGCGCAAATGTTTGTACCCCGTGGCAAAAACCTTGCGGCTATAGACAAAGCAAACCTCCATATTTTTTGAGATATATTCCGCAGAATGATGTTGTTTGAGTTATTTTTTGTATCTTTGCGGTCGATTACAATGAATATGAAGATAGTAATACTCGACGGCTATACTGTCAGTCCTGACGGGCTCGCCTGGAAACCATTGGAACAACTTGGTGCGCTGACGGTATATGACCGTACCCTCCCTGAAGAGACCATCGGCAGGGTGGGGGACGCTGAGATTGTCCTGACCAACAAGGTGTGCTTGCGGGAGGCAGAGCTGGAGCAGCTACCCAAACTGCGCTATATCGGAGTGCTGGCGACGGGCTACAACGTGGTGGACGTCGGTGCTGCCAAAGCGCACGGCATCGTCGTAACCAACGTGCCGGTCTATAGCACGGAGAGCGTGGCGCAGATGGTGTTTGCCCACCTGCTGACCGTCACTAACCGCACGGAACACTATGCTACGCAGAACCGCCATGGCAAATGGACGAAAGGCCCTGACTTCTGCTATTGGGATACGCCGTTGTCGGAGCTGGCAGGCAAGACCTTCGGTGTCGTGGGGCTTGGCAATATCGGTAAGCGGGTAGCCAGCATCGCCCAGGCTTTTGGCATGAGGGTCGTGGCCTATACGAGCAAGGAGGAGGCGGATCTGCCACCGGGAATCGGCAAACGGCCGATGGAAGACTTGCTGGCCGAGAGTGACGTGGTAAGCCTGCACTGTCCGCTGACGCCAGATACTCACCATCTGATCAGCCGTGAGACGCTCCAGAAAATGAAACCCTCGGCTATCCTCATCAATACAGGCCGTGGTCCGCTGGTGAACGAGCAGGACGTGGCGGATGCCTTGAGGAATGATCGTCTGAGAGCCTACTGTGCCGACGTGCTGAGTGAAGAGCCGCCACGGGCTGAGTGCCCCCTGCTGTCGTGCGGGAATGCTTTCATCACTCCGCATATTGCCTGGGCGACAGATGAGGCCAGGGCCCGCCTGGCAGGTGTGGCTGTCGATAATGTGAGAGCCTTTGTGGAAGGAGAACCGAAAAACATCGTTGGATGATGAAGCACAGAATACTGTTTGTCTGCCACGGGAATATCTGCCGTAGCCCGATGGCTGAGTTTGTGATGAAGCACCTGGTCGGCAAGGCTGGACTGGAGGAAAATTTCTATATCGAGTCGGCTGCCACTTCGACGGAGGAGATAGGCAACAGCGTCTATCCCCCTGCCCGAAGGAAGCTGGCGGAGCATGGCATAGGCTGCCAGGGAAAGACGGCCCGGCAGATGACTCGCAGCGACTATGAACGCTTCGACCTGCTGGTAGGCATGGACGCTTGGAACATACGCAATATGACTCGCATCTGCGGTGGCGACCCCCAAGAGAAAATCGTGATGCTCATGGACTATACCTGCAGGCCAGGCGATGTGGCTGACCCTTGGTATACAGGCGACTTCGAGGCTACCTGGCGAGATGTCCTGGAAGGCTGTCAGGGGTTGTTGGATTCGCTTGCAGGATAGAAGGCAGCAGGAGAATGTTCTGGCTATTGCTTGTCCAGTAGGAGTAGGGCTCTCTCCAGATCGGCAGGGGTATCGATGCCCACGGTCTCCACATCGGTGAGGCCTACACGGATACGGTAGCCGTTCTCCAGCCAGCGGAGCTGTTCCAGACTCTCGGCCTTCTCCAGCGGGCTCTGCGGCAGGCGTGTCACCTCGCGGAGCACCTCGCGGCGATAGGCGTAGATGCCCAGGTGCTTCAGGAACGGATAGCTCTGGAGCCACTCATCGTGCTCCTTACCTCTTATATAAGGTATCACGGAACGGCTGAAATAGAGGGCGAACCCGCGACGGTCTGAGACAATTTTCGGTGAGTTGGGATTCTCCACGGCCTCTATCGACTCGAAGCGCTTGCCCAGGGTGCCTATCTGCGTCGAGGGGTCGTCGAACAGGCCCATCAGCGTCTCTATCTGCGAAGGCTGGATGAAGGGCTCGTCGCCCTGCACGTTGATGATGACGTCGGCATCGGAACCGATCTTCTCCACGGCTTCCTCGATGCGGTCGGTGCCGCTCTTGTGGTCGCTGCGCGTCATCACGGCCCGGCCCCCGAACTGCTCCACGGCTTCGCGGATGCGCTCGTCGTCGGTGGCTACATATACCTCACTGAGCACGCTCGAGACCTGCTCATACACTCTCTGAATCACAGTCTTGCCGCCCAGCACTGCCAGCGGCTTGCCCGGAAAGCGTGTCGACGCGTAGCGGGCCGGAATAATGGCGATAAATTTCATATTGGGGGCAAAGGTACGAAAAATCGAGAGAAAAGCCAAATATATTTGAACTTTTCCGAGATGGAGTAACTTCGACGGAGTCAAAGGTACGAAAAAAATCTAAAAAACCTTTAGAAATCCCTTATTTTCCTTATTTGAAGGATTAATATTTGGCGGTGTCGGAAAAAAGCCGTAAATTTGCAATCAATTCGGAAAATAAGAAAAAACTCATGAAAAGATATATATACATCATATTGACAATCATCCTCCTGCTTCCCCTCTCGGCTGCGGCACAGAAGGTCACCCTGGGCTCTTGTATCACAAAGGACGGCGGAGAGTACCAGGGCGAGATGATGCAAGGCAAGGCCCACGGCAAGGGCAAGGTACGCTACAAGAACGGTAACTTCTACGAAGGCGAGTATGTGAAGGGCAAGCGACAGGGCTTCGGCATCTACACATTCTTCGACGGTGAGAAATACGAGGGACAGTGGTATCAGGACCAGCAGCACGGCAAGGGCGTGTACTACTTCTCGAACAATAACCGCTACGACGGCCTCTGGTTCCGCGACTATCAGCAGGGGCACGGCGTGATGTACTACTTCAACGGCGACAAGTATGACGGCGAGTGGAAGATGGACAAGCGCTCGGGCAAGGGTACCTATACCTTCGCCAACGGTGCCTACTATAAGGGCGACTGGCGTGACGACCAGAAAAACGGCCAGGGCTTCTTCGACTGGGCTGACGGCTCGACTTACGAAGGACAGTGGCAGAACAATATGTGTCACGGCAAGGGTACGTTCAAATATGCTTCCGGTGATGTCTATACTGGACAATGGCAAAACAACTTGCAGCACGGAAGAGGCATCTACAAGTTTCAGAATGGTGACGTCTACGAGGGTGACTACGTGAAAGGTGAGCGTACTGGCACAGGCATTTCGCGCTATGCCAACGGTGACCGCTACACGGGTCAGTTCTATGAGGGCGACAAGCAGGGCCAGGGTACGATGCTGTGGAAGAATGGCGACCAATACGTGGGCCAGTGGAAGAACGACCTGATGAATGGCAAAGGTAAACTGACTACGAAGAAGGGCGACCTGTTTGAGGGGTATTTCGTGAACGGCAAGATCGAGGGTGAGGGCATCGCCCGCTATAGCGACGGCTCCAAATTCAAGGGTTCCTTTAAGAATGGCAAACGTAATGGGCCTGCTATCGAGGAGGACAAGAGCGGCAAGCGCTTTGAAGGCTCCTATCGCGACGACATGCGTGACGGCAAATTCGTGGAGAAGGACCGCAACGGCAAGATCATCGCCCAGGGCACCTATACCCGTGGGCATCGGCAGGAGAATTGAACATTGAAGATTGAACATTGAAGATTGAACATTGAAGATTGAACATTGAATTAAACAACAACTTAAAAATAATAATCGTATGATCATCGACAAATTAGAGAACCTGGGCAAATATGTGGCACTCAACCCGCTGTTTGCTGACGTAGTAGAATTCCTGAAGAGCCACGACCTCAATCAGATGGAGCCTGGCAAGTATCCCATCAAGGACAAGGATCTGTTCCTGAACCTGACCGTTGCCAAAGGACGTGCCAAGGAGGCCGCCACACTGGAAACCCACATCAACATGATTGACATCCAGATACCCCTGTCGTGCGAAGAGACATTCGGCTATACCCCACTGGTAGACCTGCCCGAGTTCGAATACAACGCCGAGAAGGACATCACGAAGTACGGCACGACGATGGCTCAGACCTACGTGACGCTGAAACCCATGCAGATGGGTATCTTCTTCCCTCAAGACGGCCATGCTCCCTGCATCGCTGAGGAGCCCGAGATCAAGAAAGCTATTTTTAAAGTCAAGGTAATGTAACAGAGATATGGCAAAGAAAGAGACAACGGCTAAGAAGCCTGCAGCCAAGAAGGCTGCTGCCCCCAAGAAGACTACTGCAAAGAAGGCCGCCCCCAAGAAAGTGGCAGCCAAGAAAGTAGAAAAGATAGTAGAACAGACGGCTCCCCAGCACATCGGACTGGTGCAGCACGACTCGTGGCTGGAACCCTTCGAGGGAGCCATCCGCGGCCGTCATGACCACGCCCTGTGGAAGCTCTCGCAGCTGACGCAGAACGGCAAGCGTAAGCTCTCGGACTTTGCCGACGGTCACCTGTATTTCGGCCTCCATAAACTTGCCAAGGGCTGGGTGTTCCGCGAGTGGGCACCGAATGCTACCGATATCTACCTGATCGGTGACTTCAACAACTGGACGGAGGACGAGAAGTATCGTTGCAAGCGCATCGAGGGTACGGGCAACTGGGAGCTGAAGCTCTCGGAGAAGGCCATCAAGCACGGCCAGTTGTACAAGATGAAGGTGAAGTGGAACGGTGGCGAGGGCGAGCGCATCCCAGCCTGGTGCCAGCGCGTGGTGCAGGACGACAACACGAAGATATTCTCCGCACAGGTGTGGAACCCCGAGCCTTATGTCTGGAAGAAAAAGAGCTTCAAGCCGAAGAAGAACCCGCTGCTCATCTATGAGTGCCATGTGGGTATGGCACAGGATGCCGAGAAGGTAGGCTCCTACACCGAGTTCAAGGACAACATCCTGCCGCGTATTGCCAAGGACGGCTACAATGCCATCCAGGTGATGGCCATCCAGGAGCATCCCTACTACGGCTCGTTCGGCTATCACGTGTCGAGCTTCTTCGCACCCAGCAGCCGCTTCGGTACACCTGAGGAGCTGAAGGCGATGATCGACGAGGCCCACCGTCTGGGTATCGCCGTGATTATGGATATCGTACACTCCCACGCCGTGAAGAACGAGGTGGAGGGTCTGGGCAACCTGGCTGGCGATCCCAATCAGTTCTTCTATCCCGGCGACCGTCACGAGCATCCCGCCTGGGACTCGCTCTGCTTCGACTACGGCAAGGACGACGTGATCCACTTCCTGCTCTCCAACTGCAAATACTGGCAGCAGGAGTTCCACTTCGACGGTTTCCGCTTCGACGGCGTGACCTCGATGCTTTACTATTCCCACGGACTCGGCGAGGCCTTCGGCGGCTACGGAGACTATTTCAACGGCCATGAGGACGACAATGCCATCTGCTACCTGACGCTGGCCAACTGCCTGATCCACGAGGTGAATCCCAATGCCATCACCATCGCCGAGGAGGTCTCGGGTATGCCGGGACTCGCTGCCAAGTTCGAGGATGGCGGCTACGGCTTCGACTACCGTATGGCGATGAATATCCCCGACTACTGGATCAAGACCATCAAGGAGGTTCGTGACGAGGACATCAATGTCTGCTCGATATTCTGGGAGGTTAAGAATCGTCGTCCAGACGAGAAGACCATCTCGTATTGCGAGAGCCACGACCAGGCACTGGTGGGCGACAAGACCATCATCTTCCGCCTGATTGACGCTGATATGTACTGGCACTTTGCCAAGAAGGATGTCAACGACCTGGTTCAGCGTGGTATTGCCCTGCACAAGATGATTCGTCTGGTGACGGCCGGTGCTATCAATGGCGGTTACCTGAACTTCATGGGTAACGAGTTCGGACATCCCGAATGGATTGACTTCCCACGCGAGGGTAACGGCTGGTCCTACAAGTATGCCCGCCGTCAGTGGAACCTTGTTGATAATAAAGATTTGTGCTACCACTGGCTGGGCGACTTTGATCGGAAAATGCTGGAGGTCATTAAGTCGCAGAAAAATTTCCAGGCAACGCCGGTAACTGAAATCTGGCACGATGACGGCGATCAGGTATTGTGCTATATGCGTGGCGATTTGGTGTTCGTATTTAATTTCTCACCCACACGTTCTTATACCGACTATGGATTCCTGGTTCCCACAGGATCTTACGAGGTGGTACTGAACACAGATGCGAAGGAGTTCGGAGGCAATGGATTTGCTGACGATACGGTGATACACATCACCAACTACGATCCGCTCTACGTTCAGGACAAGAAGGAGTGGCTGAAGCTGTACATTCCTGCCCGTTCTGCAGTGGTGCTGAGAAAGATATGATGCATCTACGATAGGTTTCACCTATTTATATATAAATAAAGGCTATGCGGAAGGCTCGTTTCATCTGCATAGCCATTATTATGATGGTATTTTTTGAACAAAGGACATTTTTTTTAGTAAATAAGCAGCATTTTACAATAAAATGTGTAATTTTGCAGTCATAAAAGAAAGAATTCTTATTTTTTTATGGTACATAATATCTTCAAGGGTTTAGGTATAGCGCTGATAACCCCTTTTCAGGAAAACGGCTCAGTGGATTATAAGGCGCTGATCCGCTTGGTGGAGTATCAGCTTAGCAATGGGGCGGATTTCTTCTGCATCCTTGCTACTACAGGAGAAACTCCTACGCTGACGGCAGAGGAAAAACAGAAAATCAAAGACTTGGTAGTTGACCTGGTGGGTGGACGAGTTCCCATCTTGATGGGATGTGGAGGTAATAACACAGCAGCCATTGTGGAAGAGCTTAAAACTGGCGATTTCAAGGGAATAGATGGCGTGTTGAGCGTATGTCCTTATTACAACAAGCCTTCTCAGGAGGGTCTTTACCAGCATTTCCAAGCCATTGCCTCTGCCACCAAGTTGCCCGTAGTACTCTATAATGTCCCAGGGCGTACAGGTGTAAACCTTAAAGCTGAGACAACGGTGCGCCTGGCCCAGGATTGTAAGAATATTGTGGCCATCAAGGAAGCCTCTGGCAATCTGGAGCAAGTTGACGAGATTATCAAGAATAAGCCCAGAGACTTTGACGTCATCAGCGGTGATGATGCATTGACATTCCCGATGGTCAGCTGTGGTGCTGTGGGTGTCATCAGTGTGATAGGAAATGCACTGCCTAAGGAGTTCTCGAAGATGATTCGTCTGCAGATGAAGGGAGAATATGATGGTGCACGAAAGATACACCATCGCTTCACAGACCTCTTCTCGCTACTCTTTGTGGATGGTAACCCTGCTGGAGTAAAAGCCATGCTCAGCGAGATGGGGTATATCGAGAATGTGTTGCGTTTGCCTTTGGTACCTATGCGTATCAAGAATATGCAGCGTATGAGTGAGATATTGAAAGAACTTAAAATCTAAGGAATGGAAGAAAGCAGGGTTATTTACGAAATTACTCCGCTGATGGGGCAAGATTCCCTCTATATTGCTGACCGCAAGAAGAAGGAGTTTACCTATCCTATCCATAATCATGATGTCTTTGAACTGAACTTCGTGGAGCATGCTGCTGGCGTGCGCCGTGTGGTAGGCGATTCGAGCGAGGTGATTGGCAGCTACGATTTGGTGCTGATTACCAGTCCGGATTTGGAACATGTGTGGGAACAGAACGTTTGTCAGAGTGAAGATATTCGTGAGGTGACCGTCCAGTTCTATGCCGACTTGAGCGAGAACGGATTCCTAATGCGTTCCCCCTTCCAGCAAATCCGTAAGATGATGCTGGAGGCTCGCAAGGGACTCTTTTTCCCCTTGGAAGACATCATGCGCGTCTATCCCATGATTGATTCACTGAGCTCTGTCAAGGACGGTTTCTATGCCGTGATGCAGTTCTACTCCATCCTCTATGAACTCTCCAAGAGCACGAAGGCCCGCACACTGGCTACCTCCAGTTATGCCAAGGTGAATGTGGAAAGCGATTCAAAGCGCATCTTGAAGGTGAAGAACTATATAGCACAGAATTATAAGTACGAGGTTCGTCTGTCAACACTGGCAGATATAGCAGGCATGAGTCCATCGGCATTCAGTCGTTTCTTCAAGCTGCACACAGGCAGGAACCTCAGCGAATACATCATAGAGCAGCGATTAGGATATGCCAGTCGTATGTTGGTAGATACCTCCAAAGGCGTTGCTGAGATTTGCTACGATTGCGGATTTAACAACTTGAGCAATTTCAACCGTATCTTCAAAAAGCGGAAAAACTGCTCGCCTACTGAATTCCGTGAGAATTATAAGAAGACCCGGCGGGTAGTATAAACCTGCCAAAGGGGAACAATAACTATAAACCAATGAAACAAGAACAAAAAAAATAATTATATGTTTTACGCATTTCTCTTTGTGCTCATTGTCGCAATCGGATTGAGCACAGGACTGTACTTTCAGATGAAAGCCAGTCGCGGACAGGCCGAGGAGCAGCAGAAGTTGCTCAATGATTATCAGTTTAAAGTAGATGAGCAGGAGAAATTGCTCAACGATTATCGTAAGCTGGAGAAAAGCTATGATAACGTAGGCGAAGGCTATGAGCAGGCTTTGCAAAACTATGAGAAGTTGGAGAAAGAAGCAAACCAGGTCAAGTCGCTTAACGAGTCGCTCCAGAACCGTTGCAACAGCTTGCAGACAGAGCTGGACACGGAAAAGGAAAATAATCAGAAGAAAGGTGAAGCTATCGGTCAGGTTGTGAAGCAACTGTTGGCATCTGCAAAAGCGACAGGTGATACACAGTTGACGGCATTGGTTTATAAACTGACAGACATGGACGATTTGCAGTCCAACCTGCCACCCATTGATCGTACGGACAACATCCTGGTGACTCAGGTGTCCGACGAGGCCATCAAGTTCTCTGGTGTTGAAAATTCCAAGCATGCCCAGTTTGAATACCATGTGGCACCTGATGCTGCTGCCACTATGCTCTCAACCAATAAGCAGAAGGCCGTGCGAGTCCTGACCCATCTGTTGGACAATGCCCTGAAGTTTACCAGCGAGGGAACTATCACCCTGAATGTCTCCATCGATATGGACAAGATGCAGATTATCTATGCCGTCATAGACACAGGCGTGGGCATTGATGCTGCTGAGGCCGAAAACATCTTCAAGCCATACGTTCGCCTTAACCAGTTCTTCGAAGGACAAGGCGTAGGACTTACCGTTGCACGCAACTTAGCCCATCGCTTGGGTGGAGATATTACATACCAGCCAGCAGCTTCCGGCACAGGTTCCTGCTTCGTGCTGACCCTGCCCATGTAATCTATCAGCAATCATAAGAAAGATGCGTCAGGATAACCCTCCTGGCGCATCTTTCCTGAATTGTCTATTGAAGGACTCTTTCCTTAACGACCCAATGATAAAAAGGATTTTCTTCATAACTTCGTGAATATATTCCACTGCCAATATAGATGATTATTTCATAACCTTCAAACTTTTTACATGTTTTTTGCGTGGTATCGTAGAAAACATATTTAGATAATGGATATTTGCATAATAACAAAGAAAAACAACCTAAAAGTTGTAAAATCCGAATAAATTGCTTAACTTTGTCCCCAAAGGATGTGATTACTATTCTTCAAGAAGAGTTGGAGATGGCATAAGTAACCATAAGAAAAAGAAATACAATTATGAACATTCAGAACCATACAGCCTTGTAATGTTTAACCGAGACGGCATGAGACATCAATCCGTGTCGCCTCATAACATTTCTTCTTCCCTTAAAGTCCTTCGAGGTGATGAGTCCTTGGGATTTAGGTGGTGATGGAAAAGCCTTTTTCGGATTCCATCCTGACGAAGAGTGGTTCGTCAAGCTGATGAGAAAGTGATTTGTGTAAAGAGTATAACTGCTGTTAGCATAATTGCATGGCTAACAGCAGTTATTGTTTGTTTTACCTTGTTCGTTTGTAAACAGAAGGATTTTTTGAAGTATATTCTCTCAGTGTGGGAATACTGATGTAATATATGGAGTTTTTTTGTTTCTTGTTAAACTTTTGTTATTAAACATATACCAGCCACTGTCATATTCTCTTTATGATTGAGTGAAACAGGTACCAGTCCCTGCGTCTTAAGGAATATCGCTCCACTTCGTGGTGTAGTTGGGACTGCGGAAGTCGTGCTTGATACTGTCGCGGTTGAAGTCCAATCTATCAGCAGGATAGTCGCTCGTGATGGGGAATCCAGAGCTATCGCGTCGTACATCGGCAACTCCATCTTCGTCGATACATCCGCTTTTCTTATCTCCGTTCATTCATACCCTCCAAGTCATTTATAATATCTATTATTGTTCCATGTTAAGAAGTACCACTCGAAATACAGGGCTACTAATGCATCATTGTATGTTTTATAATATTTGCCAGAAGATACAAGACCACCAGAATCTGACGCGTAGTAATTGCCATCTTTATATACTGTTTTGGAAAACGTGAGATTTGTGGATATTTCGCGGAATGTTATACTCCTCCGTTTCATACCATTATAATTCTCCCAATTCCCAGATTTAACAATATAATTATGTATGTTAGAAGCGTTAATTCCGTTCTTTACCTGATTCTGAGCAGATTGACTGGTCTTATCAGATGATTGAGAAGAATCAAGCCCAAGCCACTTTCTTGCTTCTTTCTCTGATTTAGCACTATGTTCCGCATATGCTGTTTCTGACATTTTGAACCACTCGGTATTTTGTTTAACAGTTCCGTCTGCATTTTGAATATTTATAGTTTTTAGCGTTGAGCACCCATGGAACGCTAGTTTTGCATTATACCAGCTTAATGAAGAAGGTACAGTTGCACTTTGAAGAGAAGTTCCTTTAAATGAAAAGTCGCCAATGGATTTGATGGAGCTTGGCAACGTAATTGATTTTAAAGATTTACAATTATAAAAAACATGGTCCCCCATTATTTCAACATGAGGCATCGTGATTTCTTTTAATGCCTCACATTCAGAAAAAGCATTGTTACCTAATTTAACAAGAGACTTGGGGAGCACAACTGAAGTTAATGACTTGCATTCCTTAAAAGCGGCATAACCAATCATAGTAACATTTTCAGGTACTACAATATCTTTTAAACTTTGACATTTTAAAAATACACAAGGTTGTATCTCTTTAAGTGACTTCGGCAAAACAACTTTTTTTAGATTTCTACACAAATAGAAAGCTTCTTCTGACAATACTTCAACAGTAGCATTTGACAAGTCAATTTCTTCTATCTGATTATTCCGAAAAGCCTCTTTACCAATGTATTCGATTGGTGCCTGTGAAGCATCAATACTTTCCAATTCTATATCCCTGAATGCACGGTCATTTATTCTTTTCACATTTTTACCCAAAACGACGTGTTTGATATTAGGCGTACCCTTAAACCACGCAGTAGTATAATCGTAGAATATGTAATCATTGGGGTTCCTGACAGATATTTCTTCACAATCCAAATATAAATCTGTCAGCTGATTACAAGAACAGATTGATTTAGCTTCGACATAGGTTACATGAGAACCAATACTCAACTTCTTTAGCTTTCCGAACCATGCTATAAAGCCTTCGATATCGCTGTCTGTCTTCAGTTCTTCAACGTTAGTTGCTTCGTAAAAAGCATTCTTGTCAATTTTGACCCCAGCTGGAATCTCTACAGATTTTAGTTTTCTGCAATATGCAAAAGCATGGTCAGCTATTACCTTGATTGACTCTGGAATCTTAACTGAAGTAATAACCTCGTTGTATGTAAATGCATTGGCACCAATACTTGTAACCTTATAGGTCTTTCCTTTCTTGTCATTTACCGTAGAGGGAATAACCAGTTGTGAAGATATTCCAGCACCGTCAACTCCAATAACGGAAGCCTCCATATTATCTTTGTTCACATAATATACAAGCCCTCCAATCTTCTCTTTTCCAGCATGCATCTGTATGTTCATTGACATCAATGCAATCAAAGCAACAACTATTTTCTTCATATATTCAATCATTTAAGCATATTCTTTATGTCTATCATTTGCAAAGGTACAAAAAAATCCGACTAAAACCAATAGACGGATACATTTTTGTTTCTAAAATGCCATAGTTACATAGTAACTTAATGATTCTGACATACTCTTTGAGACAGGGACCAGTCTCCCTGGTTCAACGACCAGCCACTCCTTGCGATGATTGTCTATATATTTTTTAAATCGAAACAGGTGCCAGTCCCAGCTTTTCCTTATTCTCTCCAGGTAAACCCACATCCCTGGCACTCACAAGTGCCATCATCGTAGACTATAACGTCAGGACAGCCACATTCCTCGCAGAAAGGTTTCTGTCGATAGTGGTGGTTGTGGTTATTGTTATTGTAATTGTTATTGTTTCTTCTTCTGTTTACTCTTCTGTTATTCTGATTATCAATTGGCATAACCACATTTACAAAGATACCAAATATTATAGTGTACGCCACAAAAATCCAGAATAAAGTACCAACAGCACTACTGAGCTGAGCAGAGGCTCTCCTTTCCTCTGCCGACAGAATTGAATATCCGAAGATAAATGCCATAGGGACGAGTGACTGACATCCGATGTAGGAAGCCGAGATGGTTTCTCCGAAAGTATTTACAATTACTCCGAATAGAAATTTAATTACTGCGAAAGTAATTTTTGTTTCTTTCGGAGTATTGTTTCTGTTTGACTTTTCGCTTAACCCTGTTTCCGTAGCCGATGATGCAAAAGTCCACAAAAAACAGGGATAGGCGATTTTACCCTCCCTTCCTCCCGTCGCCCCTCTCAAATGCCGATGTACAGGGCGTTTGAGGCACGGGAGGGAGAGCGATTGTCCCTCACCTTACCCTCCCTTTTTTTAGTTCGCTCCCTCCCATTTTTGGGGATTTACTCCAAACTGGGTGTAAAACCCCAATGGGAGGATGAGGGACCTTGGATGGGAGGGAGACGGGAGGGATGTTTGTTTCCCCTCCCGTCCGTGAGCACCAGTAAATAAAGGGGTTCCGAGAGAAAAAGGGAGGAAGGGAGGGTAAAATCGAAAAACCATTTTTTCTTGGTTCGGATAAGGCACACTTATTGAGAAATAAGGTACGCTTATTGAGAAATAACCTTGGGTTATGGGGAAGCAACTTGGGGTATTTATAGTAGCAGTTAGTCCGTAAGCTTCGGACTCTCAGTCCGAGCCGTTCGGACTGGCAGTCCGTCGGGACGGACTAATAAAGTTGCTGCTCACCACTTAAAAGTTAGTCCTCACTACTTTTTTCTGATGAAAATTGAGTAATTTTGTAGCCGATAATAAATACTGTACAGGAACAATGATAAGATTGGAAAGATTAAAGACCTGGTTTTTGATAGCTGTTCTGGTCATTTGCGGACCGACCAGTTTTGCCTCGTGCGCTTCAAACGAAGACAACGCAGCAGAGCAGAGCAACATAACAACGATTGCTGATAAGGTTTGGGCTTTCAGTCAGAGCCATCCTGACGGCTTCACGATTGACATCCGCACGATGACGGTGCCGACTGAGGGAATCGCTGTCAGTTATGCAGCAACACAGAACAGCCACTCGCGTGACCAACTCGACAAGGTGGTGAGCCATGCCTTGCAGCATGATGGATATGTATGCGGTTGGCTTAACAGCGACGATGGACTTTACTATTTCGACAGTACAAAGCTTTTCCCTGAGAACGACCTGAAAGGTGCTATCCAGTTCGGAAAGGAGAACGGCCAATACTCAGTGTTCATCCTATCGACCTATACGGATATCCCTCTCGATGGAAAAGTCGCAGAGATTCTGGATCGAGGCACTATACTTTTTGGCACCACAGGTGACTACAGACCGTTATCCTTCTGCCAACCCGATGGGACTTACTGGGGCTTCGGCATTGATATTGCCAACGAGATAGCAAGAAGGTTAGGAGTAAATATAGAGTTCAAAAAGACTTCATGGCCTACACTGACAGCAGATGTATTGGCAGAGCCTCAGTTGTTTGACCTCGCCATTGGCGGAATAACCATTACCGACACACGACGTGAGACGATGCTGATGAGCGAGGGCTATCTGGCTAACGGCAAGACTATCCTATGCAGGGCTTCAGAGGCAGACCGCTATAAGTCGTTGGCTGACATCGACAAGCCCGAAGTCCGTGTGATGGTAAATCCTGGTGGACTGAACGAGAAGTTTGCCAACGAGAACCTGACTCACGCAAATATAATCGTTCACCAGAAGAACGAGGAAATACCGACACTTATTGCCGAAGGTGCAGCCGACGTGATGATAACGGAAATTACGGAGGCTCCTTATTATGTGCAGACTGACCAACGACTTGCAGCCCCACTGTTGAACGCTCCGTTTACTCATGGTGAGATTGGTGTCTTGATGCAGAAGGGTCAGGAGGATCTCTTGCAGATGGTGAACAATGTCATCCGTCAGATGAAGTCCGACGGTTCTCTTCGGAAACTGCATGAGAAGTACGGGTTAGTATATGCCTACGAATAAAAAAGAGATAATAACTGATGGACTACCAGCTGCAAATTTGGTAATCTCATGGATTCTTTGTAAATTTGTGGGCTAAAAGAAAATGGTATGGGAAATTTCGACGATAGTTTGTTGGCACAACTCAATGAGAGTCAGCGGGAGGCTGTGGTGTATTGTGACGGTCCGCAGTTGGTGATTGCTGGTGCAGGGTCTGGAAAGACGCGTGTGCTGACGTATAAGATAGCCTATTTGTTGGACCATTATGATATGGCTCCCTGGAATATCCTTGCGCTGACCTTTACAAACAAGGCCGCACGAGAGATGAAGGAGCGTATCGGACGACTGGTAGGTCAGGATAGGGCAGTAAGATTGCAGATGGGTACGTTTCACTCCGTATTTGCCCGTATCTTGAGAGTTGAGGCTGAACGAATAGGTTTTGGTGCCAATTTCACCATCTACGATCAGGCCGATTCCCGTTCGTTGGTAAAGAGCATCATCAAGGAGATGCAGCTGGACGACAAGACGTATAAGCCAGCATCGGTGGCTGACCGAATCTCGATGGCTAAGAACCACTTGCTATTGCCCCAGCAGTATGCCGTCAGTTCGTGGGCTACTGACGATATGCAGCATAAGCGCCCTATGGTAGCTGATATATATAATAGGTACTCGGAGAGATGTAGGCAAGCCAATGCGATGGACTTCGACGACTTGCTGGTTCAGACTTATGTGTTGTTGCGCGACCATGAGGACATTCGCAAGAAGTATGTGGAGCGATTCCAATACGTGTTGGTGGATGAGTATCAGGATACGAACTTTGCGCAACAGGCTATTGTGCTGCAATTGACCAGGGAACATGGGCGCGTCTGTGTGGTAGGCGACGATGCACAGAGCATCTACAGCTTCCGAGGGGCGAACATCGACAATATCCTGGATTTCCAGAAGCAGTATGATGGTGCACGGTTGTATAAGCTGGAGCAGAACTATCGCTCTACGCAGCTTATCGTGCAGGCTGCCAACAGCTTGATACGCAAGAACGAACGACAGATTCGCAAGGATGTGTTCAGTGAGAACGAGGAGGGAGAACGGCTTACCCTGAAGCCAGCCTATAGTGATAAGGAGGAGGCGATGATAGTCTGCAACGACATCAAGCGGATTAGGAGACAGGAGAGATGCGAGTTTAGCGACTTTGCCATTCTGTATCGCACCAATGCACAGAGTCGTTCGTTTGAGGAACAGATGCGCAAGGATGGCATTCCGTATCGTATCTATGGTGGATTGTCGTTCTATCAGCGCAAGGAGATAAAGGATGTGATAGCCTACTTCCGTGTGGTGGCTAACCCCAACGATGAGGAGGCATTGCGGCGCATTATCAACTATCCCACGCGAGGCATTGGTGACACGACAGTAGGCAAGATTGTGGAAACGGCTAATCTGCATAACGTCAGCTTGTGGCAGGTGATAGCACAACCTATGGTGTTCGACTTGAAACTGGCAAAGGGAACGCTGACGAAACTGGAGGCTTTCAAACTGCTGGTGGATGGATGGCGTGGACGCATAGAAAATGAGGATGCCTACGAACTGGGTCACTCCATCATTATGGAGAGCGGTATCAGCAAGGATATTTATAGCTCCAATAATCCGGAAGACTTGTCGAGACAGGAGAACCTGGAGGAATTCCTGAGTGGTATGCAGGACTTTGTGGAAAGCAGACGTGAGGAAGGCCGTGAACAGGAAACAGGTCTGAGCGACTTCCTGCAAGAGGTGGCCTTGTTGACTGACTTGGACAGCGAAGGTGACGAAGAACAACCAAAAGTGACGCTGATGACGATTCACTCGGCTAAGGGACTGGAATTTCCTACCGTATTTGTGGTGGGATTGGAAGAAAATATCTTCCCATCGCCGATGTGCATTAACTCCATGCGCGAACTGGAAGAGGAACGCCGTTTGCTCTATGTGGCTATTACCCGTGCCGAGAAGCACTGCATCCTGACGTGTGCACAGAACCGCTTCCGCTATGGAAAGATGGAATATGACACACCTTCACGATTCATCAAGGATATCGATCCTAGCCTGTTGCGTGTTGAGGGTGGGGCAGGACTGGGAGGCTTCTCCAGTAGCAATAAGCCTGTCAGCCGATTCCAGAATCCGCGTCCTGTGGCTACGCAGTTTGTGGCTGATGCCAAGCCCCGACTGGTGCCCGTCCGTCAGGAGGCTCCCCGTCCGCAATCGGCTATCGGCAACATCGGATTACGGGAGGGTAATGTGATAGAACATCAGCGTTTCGGCGTTGGACGCGTTATTAGGATAGAAGGCTCTGGCGAGAATACCAAGGCTACTGTGGAATTCAAGAATGCAGGTACTAAGCAATTGCTTTTGAAATTTGCCAAATACACGATTGTTGGATAGTGCAGACAACGAGCGAAACGTTGTCTGAAGAAAAACTAAAGAAAACTAAAGAGCATCATCCTCCGGACGTTCCGGAAGATGATGCTTTATTTTGGGAAGGTGTTTCTTCTTACGAAGATATGCAGCTTTGCGGGCTTCATATTCCTCGAAATGTTTCTCAAGGAAATTGTCTGCCATCAGCCTTTGTTCTTGTTGAAGATGACACTGATGCGCACAGGCTCGTGCTTGTTCTCACTGCCTCCAACCAGTCGGACGCTGTTCACGTTCATTTCATTGGAAACGGTAGTGGCACTGTTTGTTCCTGAGGTTTCTACCTGTACGGGAATCAACACGACTTTTCTCCAGTCACTATTGTTTGGCTTCCCTTCTTTTTTCTTGATGGCTTCTGCCTCATCGTATAGCCTGAGCTTGTCCGTGTTGATTGTTCCATCTTCATTGGTAATAAAAGACTTCACCTTGTTAAACTTGTGGTTGATGAGTGCCGAGATGTTGTTAAACGTATAGGTCTTATACGTGCTGTTGAACGTAGCCAGATAAGAGGTCTTATTGTTTGGTACGCTGTTCAATTCAAAGAAGGTCCTGATGCTGTCGCTTTCAACCATGAGCAACTGAGTAGGCTCCTCCAGCAAAATGTCGCTGTATCTGCTCTTCTCTGTCATACGGCTGAACACAATCCTGGAAGAGGTAATCGTGTCGTTTTCGTGACCTGTCTTGATTTGTTCGATGGGCAATGTCACTTCTGTATAGATACCTGCAGGAGTTTTCAGATAGGTGCATTCGTTGTCGGCAATGAGCTTGTCGATGTTGCTTTGGTCGTTTGTGATATGAGTAGTCTGTAGTACTTCCTCTGTGGCGTTGATGCTGGTGTGGTCTATATATTCAGTATCATTAATCGAATAGTGATAGTAAATCAACATCTGAGTGTAGGCCACTTCTGTCATTACACCAAGTCCGTCAACGCACTGCAGGTAGAAGCCAGGACAGACGTTGCGGGTGAACGCCTTTGAATTTCTGAAGTACTCAGGGTGCTCGTAATACATCGACATGATGTATGTACCATAATTTTCATAGACTTCGCCGTCTTTGGCAAAATAGAGGTCATCGAGGGGAATATCTACCGACTCGTAGTAGCCTTTTGTATGATAGACATTACGTAAGCTGTCGCTATTTGTCAAATCGACCATAGAATATACTACAGGTTGGGAGATGCCAATATCTTCATTGCGGAGATAGCCTTTCTTGGCAGGATCAAAGTTGGTATAGTAAATACCGCTTTCCTCTACAGGCTTGTCAAGTTCGCGCAACACCAGCTTCATGGAAGCCAGAGAGTCACCCTGATAGCTGTTGACAACGATTCTTATGAAGCAAGAGTCTGCTACGGGAATGAAACTACCTCCTTTTTCCTCAATGACATCCAAGTCTGGGAACAACTTCGAGGCTTGATTTTCCAAAATGTGGAACTGGGTCATGTAATCGCTGACAATGTATGAGCCCGTTTCTGGGTCTTTCAGTCTTCCAATATAGCTGTAAACGCTTTTTGAAAGCACTGAATCCACTTTGAGAGATTTTGTTGATACATCAAAAGTATCGGTAACAACATCGAATTGGTCAATGGCTCTCGTCAGCGAGTTACCCATCAAGTCAGTGGTTTCCGTACAAGAAGAGATTGCAACTACGACGAGTGCAACCATTGCCATCATTATTTTTCTCATCACTGAAGTTCTTTTGTCTAAATAATATTATCCTTGGATACTAAATCTTTTCGTAGAATTCCTCGTAAGCGTTCTGGAAGTCTTCGCCAGGATATTGCAGCGTAGGAATATTGTTGTCGGCAGCATATTTCAGAAGATTCTTGTCAACTTTGCTGCTACCTGCAATAACACCATCGCTATAGTCAATAGCCAACTTGTTCAATTCTGCGAAGTCAAACTGGTCGTTGTACTTCTTCAAGAGCGAGACCTTGGCATCACGGAACTCTATGCACTTTTTGAAATTAGCATCAAGATTAGAGGTCATGTTCTTGGGGAAGAGGGTCGTTACTACCTTGGTGGTGGCAAATGAAGGCTCTTCGTGATAGGCGGTCTTGACATAAAAGGGAATAACAGCACCCATCCAGCCTTGAACGTGAATGATGTCTGGCACCCAACGCAACTTCTTGACAGTTTCCAAAACGCCACGGGCAAAGAAAATGGCACGCTCGCCATTGTCCGCATAGTCGGCACCATTCGCGTCAATGGTCATCTGACGTTTGGCGAAATAGTCATCATTATCTATGAAATAAACCTGTATGCGGGTCTGGGCGATAGAAGCCACCTTGATAATCAATGGGTGGTCCGTGTCGTCAATAATCAAATTCATACCAGAGAGGCGGATAACTTCATGCAACTGTCCGCGGCGTTCGTTGATATTGCCCCATTTGGGCATGAACGTACGTATCTCGTGACCATTCTCCAGCATAGCTTGCGGGAGTGCTTTGCCCATAATGGATAAATCACTGTCGGGCACATAGGGGATCATCTCCTGATTGATGAATAATATCTTTTTTGCCATATAGGGTTACGTTTTGTTTTGCAAAGTTACGAAAATTAATTCACAAAACGACATAAACGTGCATATTTAAGGATTTTTAGCCCCTATTTTGGCATATTTTTACGATATTTTTTCCTTATTTGATAAAAATGTTGTTATTTTGCACCCGTTTTACGACAAGTAAGGAAAAAGAATGAAAGTATTTGAAAAGATTGTTGATCTTCAAAATCAGCTTTTTGAGGACCGCAAGCAAGGAAAAGAAATAGGGCTTGTTCCTACAATGGGAGCTCTGCATGAAGGACACGCTTCGCTGGTACGCCGTAGTGTGAAAGAAAATGGGATAACCGTAGTGTCAGTATTTGTCAATCCGACTCAGTTCAACGATAAGAATGATTTGAAGAATTATCCGCGTACGTTGGATAAAGACTGCAAGTTGCTTGAATCTTGTGGAGCGGATTATGTGTTGGCTCCTTCCGTAGAGGAAATGTATCCTGTGCCCGATACGCGCCAGTTTGAATATCCTCCAGTATCCACCGTGATGGAAGGTGCGCATCGTCCTGGTCACTTCAATGGAGTGTGTCAGGTGGTCAGTCGTCTGTTTTACATTGTCAAGCCTACTCGTGCTTATTTCGGAGAGAAGGATTGGCAGCAGATAGCTGTTGTGAAGGCAATGGTTCGTCATCTGGGACTGTCTGTTCAAATTGTGGAGTGTGATATCGTTCGCGATGATGACGGTTTGGCTCGCAGTAGTCGTAACACTTTGTTGTCTAAGGACGAGCGAGCTATTGCACCGAATATCTACAAGGCATTGAAGGCAAGTCTGGCTTATGCAAAGAAACACACGGTAAAGGAAACTCACGACAAGGTGGTTGCCGACATCAATGCCATAGAGGGCTTGGATGTAGAGTACTTCTCCATTGTCGATGGCAATACACTGCAAGACATTGAGAATTGGGAGGATTCTCCCTATGTCGTTGGCTGTATTACTGTCTATTGTGGCAAAACACCTATTCGACTCATCGACCACATCAAGTACAAGGAGGATATTGTCAAATAGTAAATTGTAAATGAAGATGATGATAGAAGTAATGAAGTCGAAGCTGCACTGTGTTACAGTAACGGAAGCAAATCTGAACTATATGGGCAGTATCACCATTGACGAGGATTTGATGGATGCAGCCAATATGATAGCTGGTGAAAAAGTGCAGGTGCTGGACAATAATAATGGAGAGCGCTTTGAGACTTATATAATAAAAGGTGAACGTGGTTCGGGGCGTATATGCCTGAATGGTGCAGCTGCACGTAGGGTACAGGTTGGTGATGTTGTTATCATCATCTCTTATGCCCACATGGATTTTGAGGAAGCAAAGACGTTCAAACCTACGGTGGTGTTCCCGAAAGAGGGGAACAAGTTGTAATAGCAACGGAATTAATATAAAAATAAGAAAGCCGCTCCATCAAGAGCGGCTTTCTTATATCTAGTGCAGAATGGAATTATTCAACAACTACCAATGCATCATCTTCCATAACGCTTTGGCCTGGCTTTACGCAGATGGCAGTAACTTTACCATCCTTTTCGGACTCGATGTTATTAGCCATCTTCATGGCTTCCAATACGAGTAGTGTGTCGCCGGCTTTCACCTCATCACCAACATTCACGTTGATGGATGTGATAACACCAGGCAGTGGAGCCTTGATGGCGTTGTTGGTGTTGACGTTTGCTGTACTGGATTCGCTAGAATCACTAGACTCGCTAGCCTGTGCTACAGGACGGACTACAACCTTCTTCTCTGGTTCAGCCTCAGGCTCCCATGCAACCTTATATTCCTCACCATTCACGGTGACTACTGCTTCATTCTCTACAATCTCACCAATGGCAACTTCATAATCATTGCCATTGATGGTGTATTTATATTCTTTCTTCATAATTGTTCACTTTTCACTATACACTTTTCCCTTATCAGGGGTGTTCTGTCATCGATAAGGCATATCCATTCCATTGAGTCTGTTTCTCGGCAATCGTAATGATGCCAGGCTCTTTGTCATGGACATTGTTGCCCTTGAACTCGTAAAGTGCCATTGCAATGGCGGCATAAACTTCGTTCTTCATAATTGTCTAACCGTTTTTAAACGCTTCGTACCTTTAGGCCAAAGAATTACATAGGTATATTACCATGCTTCTTGGCAGGCAGAGCATCGCGCTTAGTGGCAAGCTGAGCCAATGCACGACAGATGCGGAAACGTGTGTTGCGTGGCTCAATCACATCGTCAATGTAGCCATACTTGGCTGCCTGATAAGGATTGGCGAACAACTCGTTGTACTCTTCTTCCTTCTCTGCAATAAATGCCTTAACATCCTCGCCAGCCTCCTTCTTGGCCTTGGCTTCCTTGGCATAGAGAACTGCTGCAGCACCAGAGGCACCCATTACGGCAATCTCAGCAGAGGGCCAAGCATAGTTCAGGTCGGTATGAAGCTGCTTAGAGCCCATTACGATGTGTGAACCGCCATAGGACTTACGCAGGGTAACGGTAATCTTGGGAACGGTAGCCTCACCATAAGCATAAAGCAACTGGGCTCCGTGCAGAATGACGGCATTGTACTCCTGGCCAGTACCAGGCAGGAATCCAGGAACGTCAACCAACGATACAATAGGAATATTGAAGGCATCGCAGAAACGAACGAAGCGGGCACCCTTACGGGAAGCGTTCACATCGAGCACACCAGCATAGCATGAGGGCTGGTTAGCCACGATACCAACGCTCTGACCATTGAAGCGTGCGAAACCTACGATGATGTTCTTGGCAAACTTGCTGTGTACTTCCATAAACTCACCGTTGTCTACTATGGAGCCGATTACTTCATACATGTCGTAAGCCTTGTTGGGATCGTCGGGCAGTATGTCGTTGAGGGCTTCTTCAGTGCGGTTGATGGGGTCGTTGCACTCCACGCGGGGAGTGGTCTCCATATTGTTCTGGGGGATGTAGGAGATGAGGCGGCGTATGTTCTGTGCCAGTTCCTCCTCGCTGGAGCAGGTGAAGTGAGCCACGCCGCTCTTGGTGCCGTGTACGGATGCACCACCGAGGTTCTCCTGGGTAACTTCCTCGCCTGTTACACTCTTCACTACGGCGGGGCCGGTGAGGAACATATAGCTTACGTCTTCAAGCATGAAGATGAAGTCTGTGATGGCGGGGGAGTAGACTGCACCACCTGCACAGGGGCCGCAGATGGCAGATATCTGTGGAATAACACCCGAAGCTTCGATATTGCGCTGGAAGATGTTGGCGTAGCCTGCCAGGGCGTTGACGCCTTCCTGAATACGGGCACCACCGGAGTCATTGAGGCCGATGCAGGGCACTCCCATCTTCATGGCCTCATCCATGACCTTGCATATCTTCTCTGACATGGTCTCCGACAATGAGCCTGCGTTGACGGTGAAGTCCTGTGCAAAGACATATACCAGTCGGCCGTCGATGGTGCCGCTACCGGTTACTACACCGTCACCCATGTACTGCTTCTTCTCCATGCCGAAATTGTGGCAGCGGTGGAGCTTAAACATGTCCATCTCCTCAAAGCTGCCCTCGTCGAGGAGCAGGTCAATTCTCTCGCGGGCTGTGAGTTTGCCCTTTGCGTGCTGCTTTTCGATAGCTTTCTCGCCACCGCCCAGTCGGGCTACGGCGCGCTTTTCTACAAGCTTCTTGATGTTTTCCTGTTGTTTGGTCATAAAAACAAAGTATTAGTTGGTTATTGTTGTTTGTTGTTATTTGTCGATATTAGTTATCGTAGGAGGATTTCCTGCGTGTATAAAAACGGCGCAAAGTTACTAATATTTCTGCGAATACTTTATTTAATTAAGGGAAAATAAGGTTGCGAGCCTTAATTTTAGTAATTTTGCACCTCGAAAATGAAAACCACCACTGATACTGAAGTCCGGAACGCAACATTTCTTGAGCTTGGCACCCAGCCTATAGGCAGGTTGTTGATGAAGTATGCCATGCCTGCTGTTATAGCCATGACCGCTTCTTCGCTGTACAATATTGTAGATGCTATCTTTATCGGTCAAGGTGTAGGTCCGTTGGCTATTGCGGGAATCTCACTTACATTCCCTGTTATGCAGATGACGGCTGCGTTTGGCTCGATGATTGGCGTCGGGGCAAGCACGCTGCTGTCTGTCAGACTGGGAGAGAAGGACTACGACACAGCCCGCCGCATACTTGGCAACGTGGTGGTGCTTAATGTTATTATGGGTGTGGTTCTTGGGGTGCTGATGTTTTGCTTTATCGACCCTATCCTTTATTTCTTCGGTGCTACTGACCTTACCCTTAGTTATGCCCGTGACTTTATGGTTGTCATCTTGGCGGGCAATGTGGTTACCCACCTTTACTTCGGACTAAATGCCATGCTGCGTGCGGCTTCGCAGCCTAAGGCGGCCATGATGGCTACTATCTACACTGTGGTGCTGAATGTGATGCTGTGTCCACTGTTTATCTATGTGTGCGGCTGGGGTATCACTGGTGCTGCGCTGGCTACGATGCTTTCGCAGACGGTGGTGTTGCTTTGGCAGTTCAAGTTGTTTAGTAACAAGCGTGAGTTTATACGTTTCCAGCGAGGTATATATAAGTTGAAGATGCGCATTGTTAAGGATTCTTTCCTTATTGGTTTGTCACCGTTTCTCATTAACCTGACGGGGTGCACAGTGGCTGCTATTATAAACAAGAGTCTGCTGGTCTATGGCGATGACCTTGACGTGGCCTCCTACGGTATATGCAACCGCTATGCCTTCTTCTTTCTTATGATAGTGATGGGCTTGAACCAGGGAATGCAACCGATAGTGGGTTACAACTACGGGGCAAAGAATAGCGACCGCGTGAGGGCGGCCCTGGTGAAGACCATCGTGTGGGCCACGGTGGTGGTGACGGCTGGCTTTGTAATCAGCTTCATAGCGCCGCGTCAGATAGTGAGCGCATTTACTACCGATCCGTACCTGATTGACATCTCTGTGCATAACCTCTACATACTGGTGTGCACATTCCCCATTATTGGCTTTACCATTGTGGTAACTAACTTCTTTCAGTGCATCGGCGTGGTAAAGAAGAGTATTTTCCTCTCGTTGTCGCGTCAGCTTATCTTTCTCATTCCTGCAGTGCTAATTCTGCCTACCTTTATGGGTGTTGACGGCGTGATGTGGTCTTTTCCTGTGAGTGATGTGGTGGCTACGGCCACGGCTGCGGTCTTGTTCTGGATTGAGATGCGCAAATTCAAAAAGATGCAGAGTTTGCACTCATAATTTCATTGTTTGAGTTTACGGTCATGAAAAGGATACTGCTTATTTCAGACACCCATAACTATTGGGACCCTCGTTTTGCCGACTATATTGCTCCGTGCGATGAGGTGTGGCATGCTGGCGACATGTGTTCTTATGAACATGCCATGCGTTTTGCGGAACTGAAGCCCCTGAAAGCTGTGTGCGGCAACTGTGACGGTGGCGACCTACGCCTTGTCTATCCTGAGGTGCTGCGATGGCGCTGCGAGAGGGTAGAGGTGCTGATGAAGCATATAGGTGGTTACCCCGGTCACTATGATCCTTCGGTAAGGAAGTATGTGCATGAGCTGTGTAATACCACGACGGGAGCGGCCAGGCTGTTCATTTCCGGCCACAGTCATATTCTCAAGGTGAAATATGATGAACGTTTGGGTTTGCTCCATATCAACCCTGGAGCTGCAGGCTTGCAGGGATGGCAGGCTGTACGCACCTTTGTTCGGTTTACCATTGACGGTCCGGAGATTAAGGACCTGGAAGTAATAGAGCTCGGCAAGTAGGATTGCCGAGCTCTGTTATTGAGTTGCCTTTTTTGATTTAGACGATGCCCTGAGCCATCATGGCCTTGGCTACCTTTATGAAGCCGGCTACATTGGCACCCTTGACATAATTGATGTAGCCGTCGGGCTCTGTGCCGTACTTCAGACAGTTGGCGTGGATGTCCTCCATGATGATATGCAGACGATGGTCAACCTCCTCGGCCGTCCAGCTGAAGCGCTCGGAGTTTTGGCTCATCTCCAGACCGCTGACGCTTACGCCGCCGGCATTGGCAGCCTTGCCAGGAGCGTAGAGTATCTTGGCACGCTGGAAGACACGAATGGCTCCTGGCGTGGAGGGCATATTGGCGCCCTCGCTGACAGCTATCACGCCGTTCCTGACAAGCGTCTCTGCAGCCTCTTCGCTAATCTCGTTCTGTGTGGCTGAGGGTAATGCAATGTCGGCTTTCTCTCCCCATGGTTTCTGACCGGCCACATAACGTGCGGTGGGGTAGTGGTCAACATACTCGTAGATTCGGCCGCGGTAGATGTTCTTAAGCTCCATGATGTAGTCGAGTTTATGGCGGTCTATGCCGTCGGGGTCGTAGATGTAGCCGTCGCTGTCGCTCATGGTGAGCACCTTGCCGCCCAATTGCAGCACCTTCTCAGCGGTGTACTGTGCTACGTTGCCTGCACCGCTTATTAGCACTGTCTTACCCTCGATACTTTGGTCGCGGGTCTTGAGCATCTCTTGCAGGAAATAAACATTGCCATAGCCTGTGGCCTCGGGGCGGATAAGGCTGCCGCCGAATTCGCGACCTTTACCTGTGAGTACGCCGCTGAACTCGTGGGTCAGTTTCTTATACATGCCAAACATGTAGCCTACCTCTCGGCCGCCTACGCCGATGTCGCCTGCGGGTACGTCCTGATTGGGGCCGATATTGCGGGTGAGTTCCAGCATGAAGGCTTGGCAGAAACGCATTACCTCGGCATTGCTCTTGCCGCGTGGTGAAAAGTCGCTGCCACCCTTGGCTCCTCCCATAGGAAGGGTAGTCAGGGAGTTCTTAAACGTTTGCTCAAAGGCCAGAAACTTAAGGATGCCAAGATTGACGGAGGCGTGGAAGCGGATACCACCCTTATAGGGGCCAATGGCGTTGTTATGCTGTACGCGATAGCCCATGTTGGTCTGTATGCGCCCTTGGTCATCTTGCCAGCTAACACGGAAAGTGTAGATGCGGTCAGGTATGCACAGGCGCTCAATGAGGTTGGCGCGGTCAAACTCGGGGTGCTTGTTGTATTCTTCCTCAATGGTGGCGAGCACTTCTTCCACGGCCTGGTGGTATTCGGGCTCGCCAGGGAAACGACGTTTCAAATCTTCAAGTACTTTTTGTGCGTTCATAATCTTATTAGTGTTTCGGGTTAATTGCTTTTACATTTCGTTGCAAAGGTAGCAATATTAATGCTATGTCAGTATTGTGGTGCGCTTATTTTTTTTGACAAATGTAAAAATATTCGGCGATAAAGTTGAAGAATAAAGAAAAAATGCCCGTTTTTTAATACGGACATTGCAAAAGTTACAAAATGTTGCCCTATGTTTATAGGGCCAGCCGCCACACTCCGCGTACTCCCCATGCGCTGAGGCGATAGAGCAGTGGAAGTCTCAACCTGTCGATAAAGGTGAGGACGCTGCAATCTATACTATTATATATAAGGTAGGCAGCCTGCTTGTTGCCCTCATGGCGTATGTGACCGGCATAAAGGGCCCTGCGGTTGTTTAGGGCACGGAGAAGGTTTTGGGCTTTGCGGCTTGCTGTGTTTTCGCTACGCCTTATGTCCTGCTCTATGGCATTGTGAGCGACTATGATTTTGTCGGCACGGTCGCCATATCTGGTGCCGGTAATGCTATCGGAGTGTACGTATATTTTGTGCCATACGCCAGGCAGCCATACAGTCTTGGGATTGGCAAGCATGATACGGAAGGCCCATTCGAAGTCTATCCAGTAAAAAAGGTTTTCGTTCCAACGGGCGTGTTTTTGGGCGAAGCTGCGGCGCAGGAATAGCGACACCGTTGCAAAGTTGTTTGCCACAAGATGGCGGCGAGGGTCGGTGGAGTGTATGATGTGGCGCGGTGCGACATGGTCGTTGGGATAAACATAACGCACCTGCAGGGCAACTGCATCGGCTTTCTCTTTGTCGGCAAGCTCTTGTGCGGCGCTAAGCATGCTGGGGCTGAGTTCATCATCGGAGTCAAAGAAATAGACATAATCACCGCTTGCCTTGTCAAGACCGCAGTTTCGTGCTGCCGCTGCTCCGGGCTTTGTCTCGTGGAGCAGTATGGCGGAGGGGCCTGGGGCATCGATAGTGTCTACAAAGTTCTGTACTATGGCACAGGTGTTGTCGTCGCTGTTATTGTCAACAAAGATTATTTCCACCTGGCAGTCGCTGATGCGGCGAAGGCTGTCGAATAGACGCGGCAGCAGTTTGCTGCGATTGTGGACCGGAATGATTAGGCTTACCATCGGCAGTATGAAAATGTTGTTAGTGTGTAAACAAACTATTTATCCCTCCTCAAGTGCACGGAGTACGTCAATCTTCCCTATGTCTGTAAGCATAAGGTCAGGCTGCACCAGGCCGCGAATGTTAAGGCGGTTGCAGTTTTCGATATAGAAATCGATTATGCCGAACCTGTCGGGCCATTCGTTCATGGCCTCTGTTAGATGCTTGCTTACCACATGGATGCCTGAGAAGGCGAGAGGGGTGAGTGTTTTGAGATTGGAGGGTTGAGATTGTAGGGTTGAGGGCCGCACTTCTCCGGTCTTTATGTTCTGCCAGCCTCGGAGACGCATATGGTTGTCGAATAGTAGATAGCGGCTCGTTTCGCGCTGACTCACCAGCAGCATGGCGTCTGCCTCGCCTATTGAGTGGTAAAGCTCGTCAAGGTGTGCATTGCTCATGATATCTACATTGTGGATAAGCACGGGGTTGTCGTCTTGGGCAAAGATTAGAGGTGCTGCTTTGCGCAGTCCTCCGCCAGTGTCGAGCAGCTGTTCGCTCTCATCGCTGATTTTTATGGTTATACCCCTATTCTGGACCCATTCCGCAAAGGGACCGCTGCTGACATAGTCTTTAATCTGGTTGGCGAAATGGTGAACGTTGATTGTCAGGTCGTGGACTCCTTCGGCCTCCAGTCGCTCGGCCACATGCCACAGCAGTGTGCGTCCTTTCAATTCTACCAATGCTTTGGGGCGGCAGTTGGTTAGTGGGGCAAGGCGTGTGCCGAGGCCGGCGGCAAATATCATGGCTTTATTCATGGTTTATCTGTTGAGTTTCACTACGGCTTGTCGGTGCATACCGTCCACCATGATGGTGAGTGGCTTGTCGGTGCGTACATGGCGCAGGTGGGCTGTCTCCTCCATGGCAGGCATGGCGTTGAGTGTGGCCTCGTCGTATATCCCTTCACCTTTGAAGGCGTTTATGGTGAGGTAGCTCACCCCCAGAGATGTGAGGTTTTGAAAGAAGTGGGTGCCTTGTGACGGGTCTATCTGGTAGGAGCCGAGACCAGCTTCCACTATCAGGCGCGCGGCGGAAATATTGGGCCACTTGACGGGTATGCCAAGCCACGGGTCGCTGCTTCCCCAGCGGCCAGGGCCAACATAGATGCAATGACGCTCCTGGCTGAGCAGCTTAGAGTTAAGCAGGTCAATCTCAGCGGCTATTTGTGGGTTGTCCTGCGGGTTGTAGTCGGCTGTCTTGATATAGATGATGTCGGTAATGTCAGTGCTCGACTCGTGGCCAATGGCCTTGTCAGAGCGCAGTAGACACTCGCTGTCAGGAATGTCGGTCAGGTTGATGTTTATGCTCATGCGATTGTCAACCATTGGGCGAATCTGTAGTAGATAAAACTCTCCCGTCCTGTCAGCCCGGAGGTTGACGGCAAATTCTATCTCCACTGGTCGGCGCATTTCCTCGGCGCCCATCTGGAGAACCTTTTGTATCACCTGGGGCAGGGGGAAAACCCCATTGTGCAGTACGCCGCTGAAGGAGATAATCTTGCGGTTGCGCCCCTCATAATAACCATCGTATATCTGCTGGTCCTCAGGCAGGTAGGTGGAGCATACATAGGGTAGGGTGCCGTCCTGTTCAGCCTCCTTGATGGGCAGTCGCTGGAGGTTGAATCCATCGTCGGTCATAAACTGGCTGCATGCCTCGCTTCTCATGTCGAGGGCGAGGAAAGTGGTCTGGGTGTCGCGCAGGGCCATGGTCATCTCGCTCATCTGGAGCACGTGGTTGGGGCGGGCGGGGCAAACCCTTAGCGCCACTCCGCCATCCACTATATATTTGCCGAGGCCGAAGGCCAGTGACACGGTGCCCTCTTCAGGGCGTTCATCACCTATTGGGTAGTAGTTAATGCTGCGGGCTACGCCGCTGATGACAGGGTAGAAGCGATTGTCGTGGCGCTCACCTACTACCACTTGCAGAATGACGGCCATTTTCTCTTGGTCTATCACATTCTGAGTGGCGGTCATATAGTCTTTGCTGGCTTTGAAATACACTGAGGCATAGACCGACTTGATGGCAGCGGTAAGCATCTTAAGACGTTCCTCTGTGTTCTCCACCGGCGGTATCATGTAGGTTGAATAAACGCCGGCAAAAGGCTGATAGTGTGCGTCTTCCAGCAATGATGACGAGCGCACTGCTATGGGGTCTTTCACTACGTCGAGGAAAGCCCTGAGATCATTGAGCAGGTTGGCCGATAGGGTACAGCCCACAAAGCGGTCAAGCAACTGCTGGTCAGTTAGGTCATCGCTGAGGGCAAGCTGATACAGATTGTTGCTGTCCATAAATTCATCGAAGACATCGGTACAAAGCACCACCGTCTTGGGTATCATAATCGGAGCCACCCCATTGAGGGCAGTGTGCTTCTGCATTATGTGGTCAAGGAATGCCAGACCACGTCCTTTGCCCCCCAGCGAACCTTCGCCTATACGGGCAAAGTTGCTATATTGGTCAAAGCGGTCCTTCTGGAACACGGCCACTACACCCCTGTTCTTCATTTGGCGGTAGGCTACTATGGCATCGAAGATCAGCTTGCGGTGGGCATCAATGTCCTGCACAGATTTGAGCGACATGCCTTTTACCACGTCAGACAGGCCGAACAGGGCTCTTGAGCTGAGCCAGCGGCTCACATTGTTGCGTCGTATGTGCCAGAGAAACGACTCGCGTGGCACGGTCATAATGTGGTTCTGCAGGTCTCTCAGGTTACGTACCCGCAGCACCTCCTCATGAGTGTTGGGGTTACGGAATATGAAGTCGCCGAAGCCCAGGTACATTCTCAGCACGTCGCGCAGGTCCTGTTCCATCTTCTTGGAGTTTTTGTCAATAAAGTGGTAGCCCAGCGCCCACGCCTTGTCACAGTTATCCTTCTCCGAGCTTTCCATAATGAGGGGGATATAGGGGTCTTGCGCCCTGATGGCCTTAAACAGCTTGAATCCTGCCTCGTCATCCTTTTCATCGTCCTTGGGGTTGGCACCCTTGATAAAATGAAGCGGAAACTTGCAATCGCTGATGATGCCCAGCGCATTGTTGGAGAAACGGCTATAGATATCCCAGGCCTCCTCATAGTTGCGGGCCAGCACTATCTTGGGCCGGCCCCTCATGCGGAGTTTTTCCAGCGAAGTGTTGAGGGCCTCGGTGGCGAACTCCAGACTCTGGTGCAGTACAAACTTGTATAGCGAGGGCAATATGGAGGAGTAGAAACGGATATTGTCCTCCACCAGCATTATCATCTGCACACCGGCGCTGATGTCATGTTCCAGGTTCATGCGGTCCTCAATGAGCTTGATGATAGTTATGAGCAGGTCAGTGTTGCCCAGCCAGCAGAATACATACTCAAAGATGCTGAGGTCAATGTCCTGCATTCTGGCGGTTATGCCGTGGCTGAACGGGGTAAGCACCACCATCGGTATGGCCGTGTAGCGTGTCTTGATGTTGCGGGCCATGTCAAACACATCATCATCGTCACCCGCGGTCTTGGATGGCATGCAGATGACCAGGTTGATTTCGCCCTGCTTGAGGTGCTGTTCGGCCTCCTGTTCGGTACTGACCTGCACAAATCGTGGCGGGAAACTCAAGCCCAACCTGGCATATTCCTGAAAGATTTTCTCGTCCACTCGGCCGTCATCCTCCAGCATGAATGCATCGTAGGGATTGGCCACAATGAGTACGTTGAAAATGCGGCGCTGCATCAGTTCGGTGAACTGCGTATTTTTGAGTTGCATGTCTTGCGGTGTTGTTTGTCATGCAAAATTGCAACTTTTTTTCATAAAACACGGCCTTCTGATGAATGTTTGCGCTTTTTTGCATACACATGTTATAAAATTGTGCTACTTTTGCAAACTAATGGCAGAATACACAACAACAATAGCAACTCTCACCGCTCCGCTGTGGCAAAGGGTGGGTGGCGAGCTGACGGCAGAGTCTATGGCCATGCTGTCTGCTGACCAGATTACGCTTCTGGCTTACTCAATTCTTCGTGACGAATTGTTGGAGGGAGGCTTCGTGCAGCTTATCCATAACGGCTACGGCCCATTCATCTTCCTCAATCCCTTCGCCAAGGTTCTCCGCTTGTGGGGGCTCAAGGATTTAGGCAAGTGGCTCTATGATGCCCGTGCCCTCTATGAGCAGACGCGTGCTAGGTTGGAGCGGCCTATAGAGACTGATGAGGATTTTATGGCCCTCTATGAGCAGTATCCCGAGTGGGATGACTTTGATGATTACTTCGTGGAGGCGGAGCCTCAGATTACGGCCCAGGTCTGTCAGGCCTATATAAACGCAACATCTCATGGTTAGTAAGAAAAACGATATAAAGGCAAGCGTAATAATCAAAAACCGCAAGGCGGAGTTCGACTATTTCTTCCTCACCCGTTATACGGCAGGCATCGTGCTCACCGGTACGGAGATTAAGTCCATCCGCCAGAGCCGTGCCTCGCTGGTGGATGCCTACTGCTACATCAGCCAGCGCGAGGTGTGGGTTAAGAATATGTATGTGGCCGAGTATTTCTATGGTTCCTTTAACAATCATAACACTCGCCGTGACCGCAAACTGTTGCTCAATCGCCGCGAGATAATACGCCTGGAGCAGCAGCTCAAGAATCCCGGTCTCACCATTGTGCCACTGCGGCTATATGTTGACGAGAATGGCCGCGCCAAACTGGAGATAGCCTTGGCCCGTGGAAAGAAGATGTACGACAAGCGCGCCACCATGAAGGATCGCGACGACCGCCGCGAGATGGACCGCGCCACCAAGAATCATAGCTATTAATTCTTACAGGTTAAGGATTATAGGTAAGAAATTATAGATTATGACTTTGCAGCAGGCAATCACTGAGCGAATACTGGTCCTTGACGGTGCTATGGGCACCATGATACAGTCCTATGGCCTTGCGGAGGAGGATTTCCGTCGCGATGGCCTCAATCTGCCCCAGGGCTTGCTGCAGAAGGGCAACAACGACCTGCTCTGTCTTACTCGTCCCGATGTAATAAGCGACATCCACCGTCGCTACCTGGAGGCAGGGGCCGACATCATCACAGCCAACACCTTCTCCTCGCAACGCATATCCATGGCCGATTATGGCTGTCAGCATCTGGTGGCCGACATTAACCGTGCCGCCGTAAGGCTGGCTCGCACCCTTGCCGACCAATACACACGGCGTAACCCCCAGCAGCCGCGATTTGTGGTGGCTACCGTGGGACCTACAAACAAGACGGCCTCCATGTCGCCCGACGTCAATGATCCCGCCCGTCGTGACATAACCTACGACCAGTTGGCGGACGCCTACACCGAGCAGATGGTGGTCCTTCTGCAGGAGGGCATAGACGGCCTGCTCATAGAGACTATTTTTGATACCCTCAATACCAAGGCTCCCATCTTTGCCGCCGAGGAGGCTATGGCAGCCACCGGCTGCAAGGTACCTCTTATGCTGTCTCTTACTGTGGCCGACAAGGGTGGCCGCACGCTCAGT
>ODAI012098775.1_pt1 | contig 53537 bp, 86 predicted proteins | sample 1539321 | NCBI WGS metagenome assembly ODAI01 (sample SAMN02144231, study PRJEB22623) | gut metagenome | biome: sheep rumen | host: Ovis aries | place: New Zealand | reverse complement strand
AGTCTGTTGAAGTCTGTTGAAGTCTGTTGAAGTCTGTTGAAGTCTGTTGAAGTCTGTTGAAGTCTGTTGAAGTCTGTTGAAGTCTGTTGAAGTCAAGACTCGGCAAAATTTAAGCACAGAAAAGATTAAAAAATTTTTAGCTATATCATATGCTTAAAAATTAAAGTGCTTTACAGGGTCAAAAAAAGCCCGGTAATTTACCGGGCTTGCTGCTTGCTTTTATTTATTCACCGTACACACCGAGTCGGCACTCTTGATAACTTAGATCTTGTAAACACTCATTGAAAGCCGAATCGGCCTCTATGATCTCAAAATGTTTCGGGATTCCATAATATGCACTTGTTAATAAAAAACCATACAAGCAAACATAAATAAAATATTTGATCATGTTTTAAACCTCCAATAAAAAATTAACCGGCGGTTAACCTTGCCGCCGGTTTAATAATTGCATAAAGTCGTTAAAATATAGTTAATTCTTATAAAAAACTTTTGACGCACCGAGATAAGAATCGCAAGCCGGATAATATCCAGATTCTGCGTCCCTCATCAACAAAGCGATTCCGCCTTTCAGTCCTCTGAAATAACTTTTTAATTCTGTAAAATGACTTTCAACATATTTGTTTAAAAAATCATTATTATTTTTTGACGGTTGCAACCTGTTTAAAAAACTATCATTTAAGAAAATACTTTTTTTAGTTGCTCCGTTATCGTTAACAAGTCTTAACTCAAATAAAATCATTTTTTAACCTCCAATAAATTATTTATTACTTGCATAATGTTTTTTAAAATTCTCACTCATAGCTGCTTCAAGCTCCGCAAGCGTTACGATTCGCCGCGGTTTAAAAACAATCCGCTCAACATACACGCCGCCGGCAGCCGTTGTTTGCTCGATCTCGAGTCCCGTGTTGACGTCCTCCAGATATACCGCGCAGCCGTCGAGTCGCGGTACAAATGGCCAGAATAACTTATTTAAAATCTCATCTGTGCGCGGCTCGGACTCTTGCAATTCTCCGGCTGTCGTGCGCTTCCAATAGGACTCGGCTATCACTTCCCCCCAGTCAAGCGGCTTTTTCAAGTGGAAAATGTCGCTTTTAAGGTTAATAACGCTTTTAGATCTCATTTAGTCGACTCCTGTTTTTCGAATCTTCTTCCAAAAATGAAGGCCGTTTTTTTTCTGCTTATATACACGGGCTCAAAACATGCGGACTCTTTTAATATGCACATTTTGTCAAGTTCGCGCGCCGTTTTTAGTTCGTTAAATACAATCGTTTCTTGTATATGCGAAAAATAACAATCGTTTTTATTTGTCATTTTATAATATAACATCGTTTAGCCCTCCAATAATTTATAACAGTCAAAAATAAAATAGATGTTTTTTTCTGGAACATAAGCGCTTGAAAAATGAAAAGCAGCCCGAGCAAGGTTTGACAAATAAGCAGCACGTCCCCGTTCTTTTATAAAATCTTTTTGCCGGATTCGTTCATGTTTAACGCCTTTTTCTATTTTGCAACAACTTGCTGCTTTTTCGATCTGTTCAAAATCTTGCTGTAAATATCCGCAAGCTGTTAAAAACTGTTTGTCTTTATCTGTTAGCTTCATGATTAATCCTCCAATAATTCCAATTTATCAAAGCCGGCTTTATTCAAGCCACAAAAATATTTTATGTGTTTTTGTGTTGTTTGGCTCCATCCTGCCCAGATTCTTTTTATATCGCCGTTTTTATATTTTATTAAAATTGGCGTGTTGTAAGAATAAAGAGTCTCATTGCCTTTTTCGTCAATCTCAATAAATGGACACCCGCAGCGGCAAACTTGTCCTTTATCATTTAATAAATCGTATTTCTTCATTTTTAAAACCTCCAATAAATTTAAATTAACTCACTTGTAATTGTTTCACGCTGCAAAGCGATTGACTCTTGATTAAGCACTTGCTTTAAGTCTTGCACTAGTTGCCGAGTCTTTTCATCATCAGCAAATAAAATTGAAACTTCAAGCGTATTTTCAATAGTTACCTCGCCGGACTCATGAGTGTAGAATCCTTTGCATTCCTTCACCGTCCCGCCGTCGTAATATTTGCGGACTTGATTCAACACAATTTTAAATGCTGTTAAACTGTCAATCTCTTGCTGCTTGCTGTCTTTGTCGTTTAATCCAATGTATAAAATATGTTTCTTCATTGTCTCTAAGCCTCCACTTTATACCATTTGTCCGCGGCAATCTCTTTACCGTTTAAATATGCTTTACCGGCGCGGCGTGTAATATGCACACCGTTTAAAGCGTTCAAGCGTTCGCAAGTTGTTAATGTTGGCCATCCCGCAAGCGTTATATATAAAGCGCCGTTCTCAATTTTAGCAATCAAATTGCCGTGTAAATACATCTCTTGCGCATGTCCGTTGACTCGTGTGTTGCTTTGTTTGAAGTCGCGCCCTGATTCAAGTGCTGCGGCCGCTGCCTCTGATATAATTCTAGTCATTGTTTGAGTCCTCCTTTGTTAATGTGTTTAAAATTGCCAACATACGAGTCGCTGTGCACACTGCGTCAAACTCCTCTTTGTTTTGCACCATACCAACAGACTCGCGCAACCGTTCTTGCTGTTCCGGTTTAAGTGTGGCCCATAAATTTTTGAAAGCTGTTAAATCCTCGTCCATTTTAGCTGACTCAGCGTTGAAATAGTTGTTAATCTCAAGCGCTGCTAACGCTGCAAGCTCTTTATCTGTTATATGTTCGATAGCGTCGTTAATAGCTGTTATAAAACGATGTGATTCCCATGTGCGATTACACCAACGACTCAAACCTTCCGCTTCTTTATAAATTCGCGTTTTGTCGTCGTTGTAACTGTAAATTTTGCATTCATGCGCGAAACCATAACGGCCGCGGTTGAAACCAGCACAAACAAAAGAAAAATGTTCAGTGTTGATCTCTGTTTCACCCCATCTTTTAGCGTGTGGATATATCATAGTTTTTAACCTCCAATAAATTTAATTTAACGAGTCGCCCCCTTGGCTCCTCTATGATTCTTTTATATACTATTTGTTTTATAATGTCAAGTGTTTAATTGTCAATTATTATAATTTTTAACAAGTTTTTAGTGTTGTCAACTGTTCGAGGCGTTGTGAGTTATAATATAAAATCTAACTTTGTCAAGCTATTAATATTTTATATATCTTTCCTGATGATTTATAGATATAGAATTTATATAAATTTATATTAGAAAATACCCTATATAAATTATCAGGAAAGAATCGCGCGCAAAAAATAACTTTGTCCATTTGTCCATTTATAAAACACTTGCTATTGTCAAGCTATTATAATTTTTAACAACGCTTAAAACTTTGTCAACTGTTAATAACTCCAATCTAACACCATTAAACACCACCAGCAGCCGCCGGCGTTGTTAACCGTTGCGAGCGTTGGCAAGGGGGGTAGCTCCCCCAGCGTTTAGAGCTGAGTGGCCTCAACGCTCTAAACTCTCAAAACACTAGAAACTTTTTTAACCTAATAACGCTTAGTAACCCCCTCCCCCCACATTTCACATTGTGCAACGCTTAGTAACCCCCCCACATTCCACCATGTGCATTTCTAAAAATTTTTTACTTGACAACGACTGAAAACTTTTTTATTATAAAAACGTCTTAACCAACAACGGAGATATAAAATGAAACTTATAGAAAGATGTAAAAGTTGTATCATCTTAAACCCTAAGTTCACAGATTGCTATTGGACTTATGCGGTTTATGACGAGAATGACAACTTGTTAATTATTTATTTCGGAACACTCAAAGAAATTCTCTCAATGCGTCCTTTCAGATCAAGTGAAAAGTTTAACAGCGAAGTTAATTACAAATACGTGCTGTTAAAACCTTATGATACAAAGATTGACGCTGAGAACAGTTTGAAGTTTTGGATGGATTTGTCCGAATTACAAGGTAAAACACCGCCTTTAAACGTCTATCAACGGGTTTACAACGATTTTCAGTATATTCAGTGCTTAAATAACGGCAAATTTTATAGAACAGCCAGTGACATTGTGCGGATTTTCGGTGTTACTCACTCTGCTTTGTCGAATCACCTCAGAGGTGTGACAGGGCATAGAACGGTTAAAGGGTTGAGGTTTAAATATCACTACGGTGAGGCTCCTGTAGAGGTTGAGCTTCCGGGTGGGATAAAATATAAACAACATGGACCACATAAGGGATATATAACTGTCCCGTCCGAGGACCCTATCAACCGCAAGGGCATTACACCCCTCGAGCTCAAAACAGAGATTGAACGGCTTAAAGCATTAGGAGAGATGTCATGGCAGAGCTAACACTCAACACGCTTAACGGGCTCCCCTCACAGCCTTTAACCCCCTCGCAACCGCTAACACTCACAACGGACTACAACACGCTTAACGGGCTGTGGGTATTCTCCGTCACCGACCCGGCTACAGGTGAGATGCTTTATTACGGCTGTGAACGGCTTAAAACTATTCCGACACTCCGTGAGCTCAAACGACACTCTATGGGCAAAGTGCCGGAGCAACTCACCATTAGCTTGCTGACACCTGTCCCGACACCAGAGGCAGGTGCAGAGTACATTGCAGCTCTTAAACTCATCGAGCCTGCACGCTATGCTGACGCACCTCAGCCTTCTCGCCCTGTGCGGTGTGACCAAACAGGCATAGAGTACAAGAACGCACACCAAGCTGCTAAGAGCAATAATATTAACCCGAGCTATCTGTACATGCACTTACTGCACGTGGACAGCTATAAGACGTGCAAGGGGTTGACATTTAGCTATATCGAGGCATAATACCCAGCATGAACGACACGTACCCTACATCTGCTTATGACTTACTTGAGGACACTGAGAGAGCTGCAGTGGACGAGTACGTGCAATTCGCGGTGGAGCATCAACGCTCTCAACACCAACGCATTATCGACGCCCTCCGCATGCCTATCCCTAGCGAGTACATTCGGCGGTCACGGCAATCCCTTAACAAACCCCTCGCTCGTGCCGCCATCGCCGAGCGCATAACTGAGGAGGCATCTCGGTCAGACCTGTCAGCGGACAGGGCATTGCATGAGTATGCGGCAGTGGCGTTTTCTGACATCACTGACTACCTTAAAGCCGGCTACTTCGGTGAGCCTGTCATCAAAGACTTAAGAGAGATACCGGCAAGCAAAGCAGGTGCTATTAAGAGCATTGAGTGCAAGCCCGGACACATGGGGACGAGCTGGAAACTCACATTGCATGACAAACTGCCGGCGCTCAGGACACTCTCTGACCTCATGGGGCTGACAGCACCCGACAGACCCCCTGCACTGGCAGACTACGTGCGTGGTGAGATAAAAGACGCGGAGTACAAAGAGCTGACAGCACCTGAGACAGAGTATAATGAGCTGTTAGAGAGTGTGAGCCGAGGCAAATCATGACACCTATGCGTCGCATAATAGACTGGACACCTGACACTGCTACCTCACAGAGAGCAGCTGTGTGGCGGCCGGCACCTCTTGACGCTAGTGGGTGGCCACCGGACTACGGGGCGGTGTACCGGTGGCGCACACAGGTGCTAAGAGAGCTGCTGGCACGACCGGAGGCACTTGCCAGTGCCCGTGCGTACTACTCTAAGGAGCCGGCACATTTCATTATGGACTGGCTGGACACTTATGACCCACGTAAATCACCTACTAATGTCAACCCTGCGCTGAGAGGGGAGAAATGGATGCCGTTTGTATTTTTTAAGCGGCAAGAGGACGTGATACAATTTTTTGAGGACTGCTCACATTGCCAAGAGAGCGGACTGGTGGAGAAATGCCGTGACTTCGGATTGACATGGCTTGCTTGTGCATATTCAGTGTGGCGGTGGCTGTTCATCAAGAACGACGCTATTGGCTGGGGTAGCCGCAAAGAGACACTTGTGGACAAACCCGGTGACCCTGACAGCATTTTTGAGAAAATAAGGCTTATGCTCAAACGTATGCCTAAAATTTGGATGCCGGACGGGTTTAGCTGGGGACGACATTCAACATTTATGAAACTTCTAAACCCTGAGAACGGTGCTATCATTGCAGGTGAGGCCGGTGACAACATTGGACGTGGTGGACGTAGGAGCTGCTATTTTTTAGACGAAGCTGCGCATTTGGAGAGAGCTGAGAAAGTTGAGGCAGCTCTAGGCGACAATACACATGTACGAATCGATATTTCCAGCGTTAACGGCGTTGGTAACGTTTTCCACAGACGTAGAGAGAACGGTATTGTTTGGAGACGAGGAGAAAAAATAGAACCCGGCTACGTCCGAGTGTTCATAGCTGATTGGCGCGATCATCCGCTTAAAACGCAAGAATGGTATGATAAACGTAAAGCACGTTATGAGCGTGAGGGTATGGCTCATATTTTTGCACAAGAGGTTGACCGCAACTATGCCGCCGCTGTCAGCAACGTTGTCATTCCTTATGACTGGATAGAAGCAGCTGTCAACGCTCATATTGACATTAAATATTTTGCTGACGAGGTGCCTAACCATCTTAACGAGTGGTATGCAGGGCTTGACGTGGCTGACGAGGGAATGGACCGGAACGCTTTGACACTCAGAGAGTGGGTAATATGGCGGTCAGTGGAGGAGTGGGGCGAGAGAGACGCAGGTATAACCGCTCGCAAAGCAGTGCTTGCGTGCAGAGAGCACAAAGGGCATATCGCTTGTATGTATGACTGCATCGGTGTCGGGTCAGGTGTCAAAACAGAGTATAACCGGCTCACAACGGACGAGGGCATTATTGACAGCAATGAGATACCCTTTATTCCTTGGAACGCAGGGGCGTCTGTTGCAGACCCTTGGGAGAGAATTATACCTGATGATAATGAAAGCTTGCAAAATAAAGATTTTTTTGATAACCTAAAAGCGCAGGCTTGGTGGTCTCTCCGTACTCGCTTTTATAAGACGTTTAAAGCCAGAACTGAGGGTGCGGTCTATCCAGTTGATGAGCTTATTTCCATTGATGGTAGCATACCGTTATTGGAGCAGTTGAAGAAAGAACTGGCTCAACCTACTGTTGGACATAGTTCTAGGCTTAAATTACTCATTGAGAAGAAGCCGGATGGTATGCGATCACCAAACCTCGCTGATAGTGGGGTTATGGCGTTCTTCCCTGTATCAGATTATAACACAGGTGCGTTGATAGGTTCTTATGGAGTATAACATGGCTAAAGATTTGTTAGAGCGGACACCGGATATTGAAGCAATGGTTCCTTACTGGGATATGGTGACTGATATTATCGAAGGTGAAGAAGCAATTAAAAACGGTGGAACAAAATATCTGCCGAAATTCCCCGATGAAACTGATAGAGATTATGATTTTAGATTGAGTGTTGGTAAATTTACAAACATTTATCGTGATACACTGGAGGGTTTGGCTACTAAACCGTTTCAAGATGAGGTAACGGTTGTTGGTCAAAGTGCAGACTCAGAGGTTAAAGCATTTACTGAGGATGTTGACGGCTGTGGAAACAATTTGTCAACGTTTGCGGCACTTACCTTTTTTAACGGCATTAACTACGCTATCGATTGGATTTTTATTGATTATCCGACAGTAGAGAATGGAAGTTCTTTAAGTATTGCACAGGCTAAAGCTCGTAATTTACGCCCTTATTGGAGACATATCTTAGCCAAGAACGTGCTTGAGGTTAACAGCTATATGAAAGGCTCTAAAGAGATTATTTCATATTTTCGTTATCAAGAGCCGAGCTATGGCAATGAACCTATTAGAGTCAGAGTTTATCAAGAAGAATATGATATTGACGGCAATAAGCACATTATGTGGCATTTGTACGAGAAACTTGATAAACCTACCGATGATGGTGAATTGTTTATAGAGATTGCAACTGGTGAGATGTCGATTGACTTTATTCCGGTTGTTCCATTTATCACAGGTCGTAGAGACGGCAATCGCTTTAAATTTTATCCGGCTATGAAGGATGCCGCTACTTTGCAAATTAGTTTGTACAGAGATGAATCGGCTTTACAATACATTAAAACCCTTGCGTGCTATCCGATGTTAGCAACGGACGGAATGAAACCGAAACTTGATGCCAAAGGAACTCCTGAGAAAGTAAGAGTTGGGCCAAATACTGTTTTATACGGTTGTGAACTTAAAAACGGTGGCGGCGGTACTTGGAAGTATGTTGAACCGCAAGCAAACAGTTTGGAGTTTTTGAAAAAAGATATTGATAAAACAAAACAAGATTTGCGTGAGTTAGGTCGTCAACCGTTGACTGCGTTGTCATCACAGCTCACAACGGTTACAACGTCTATTGCAGCCGGTAAAGCTAAATCAGCAGTAACCACATGGGCTTTAGCGTTGAAAGATTGTTTAGAGAACGCATTGCTTTATACAATGTTGTGGAAACAAAAAGAAGTTCCTGATGACAAGCAACCTGAGGTCAATGTTTATACAGGTTTTGATAACGTGCTTGAAGATGGTTCAGACTTAGAGCAACTTGGTAAAGCACGTGAACGTCATGATATTTCTCTTGAGACATATTGGGAGGAATTGAAACGTAGAAAGATTTTATCAGCCGAGTTTACTGCAGAACGTGAGAGAAAGCGTTTGTTAGAGGATATTCCGGTTGAAGAAGAAGATTCCGAGAATGAAGCAGACTTAAATCTTAATCAAGTAAAGGAAAATGAAAATGAGTTGGAAACTAGATGAAAACAATAACATCGTGTTAAGAGATGGTGATCCGGTTTACGTCGATGCAAACGGTTTTGAAAAGACTGTTGGTGTTGATACCATTGCCAAATTGAACAAAGAGGCTAAAGACCATCGTGAGGCTAAAGAAGAGGCTTTAAAAAAACTGAAAGAGTATGAAGGTATTGACCCTCAGAAAGCTCGTGAAGCTCTTGAAACAGTCTCTAAACTTGATGCTACAAAACTCATCGACAGTGGAGAAGTTGATAAATTAAAGGCTCAGATTACACAACAATTTCAAACACAATTAACAGAAAAAGATAGTGCTTACAACGATTTGAAATCTAAATATGAAAATATGATTGTTGATAGCACTTTCACCAATAGTGATTTTATTCGCAATAATGTAGCAGTGCCTGTTGATATGTTTGAGGCTAAATTCCGTAACAATTTCAAAGTTGAAAACGGAGAAGTAGTTGCTTACGGGTTTGATGGTTCACGTTTGATGAGTAAAACTCGTGGCGGTGAATATGCTACTTGTGAGGAAGCTATGCAAATTTTAGCTGAAAGTCATCCGCAAAAAGATGTTATTTTGAAAGCTAATCCGGGTAATGGGTCAGGCTCAGGTACAGGTGGTGGCTCTAATGGTCGCGGACGTTATATGAAACGTTCTGAGTTAGAGCAATTATCACCTGCTCAACAAGCTGAAATTGCAAGTAAAATGGCAAAAGGCGAAATACAGTTGACAGATTAGATTTAAGCTGTTAAAGTATAATTGCTTTATTCTAGGATTAGAGAAGCGCACTTTGGTTGGATAACCTCTTAATAAATCGGTGCGCTTCTTTTTACGCACCAAATCAAATTTAATTTTTTGAATTGAAAGGTGCTTTAATATGCCTAATGTTTTATCTCCCTTCATCCCTACTTTATTTCAAGCTGCGGATGTAGTTTCACGCGAGTTGGTCGGTTTCATTCCGTCTGTTGCTCGTAACTCTAGCGCTGAACGCGCTGCTTTGAACGAGGAAATTCTCGTTCCTGTTTCAACTCAAGGTCAGTTGAAAAATGTTGTTCCGGGAATGACTGTTCCTGAACCTGATGATTTCACAGTTGATAATGTTGCTATGAAAATCACCAATTCTAAATCTTATTCTTTTGGTTTGAATGGTGAAGAGTATCGTGGTTTGGAAAACGGTGTTGGTGTTAACCCGATTTTACAAGGTAACTTCGAACAAGCTATTCGTGAAATTTGCAATACGATTGAAAGCGACATCGCTGTTGAAGCTGGTTCTGCTATTTCTTATGCTCATGGAACTGCAGGCACAACTCCGTTTGCTTCTAGCTTGGGCGATTTAGCTCAAGTTCGTAAACTTCATGACGATAACGGTGCTCCGTTGTCTGACCGTTCTTTGGTTATTGACACAGCTGCTGGTGCTAACCTCCGTACTTTGGAACATTTAACGAAAGTTAACGAAGCTGGTACAGAGATGACACTTCGTCAAGGTGAATTGTTGAACATCTTTGGATATTCAGTAAAAGAATCTGCCGGTATTAAAGAAGTTGAAAAAGGAACAGCTACAGGTTTGACTTTGAAAGCTGCTTCTGCAGGCGCTAAAGAATTGGAAGCTTATGCTGTTACTTCTGGTGCTTTGAAAGTCGGTGATGTTATTACTATTGCTGGTGATAGCACAAAATACGTTGTTTCAAAAATCCCTGCAAGTTTAGCTGCTGATGCTAAATTTGAAATTTACGGTGGATTGAAGAAAGACGTTGCTGCTCAATCTGCTGTTACTGTTGCTGGTAATTCAGTTCGTAACGTTGCTTTCACTCGTAACGCTATTCAGTTGATTACCCGTGCACCTGCTTTGCCGGGTGGTCGTGATGCAGCTGTTGACAGCTATATGTTGACAGATCCGCGTTCTGGTTTAACCTTTGAAGTACGCGTTTACGAAGGTTATCGTAAAATGCGTATTGAGGTTGCTTGTGCTTGGGGTGTCAAGTGCATTAAACCTGAACACGTTATTGGTTTGCTTGGTTAAGGCAAAAAAAGGGCAGGGTTAACGCCCTGCCCTAACTTTTAAGGAGAAATTTAATGATTGAAATTCCTACAATTAAAGTAATGTATAAACCGGGTAAATATGAAATGATTATCAACGAATCTGATTTCGATGATAAAATTCATGAAAAAATCGGTGAAAAGAAACAGGCTAAAGCTGAGAAGAAAGCTGAAAACAAACCTGTTGATGATGAATTGAAAGCTCTTATTGGAGAAAAATAAATGTATTACGGTAACGCAGAAGATTTTAAAACTTATCTGACCGAAAGAGGTCGAGATGTTTCAGATACTTGGACTGATGAGAAAATTGAAGCTGCGTTACTCGTAGCATCTGAATGGTTAGATAGTCAATTTGAAGATTTATGGATTGGTTACAAACTTGATTACAAACAAGAACGTTCTTGGCCTCGTCAGATGGCTATGGTTGTAACATATCCTTATTACACCTTTGATACCGATGAGTTACCGGAGCAAGTTGTTCAAGCAACTTACGAGGCGGCTCAAAGACATTTAACAAACCCCGGTTGTTTACAAGTTGACTATCAACCTTCTCCATACTCAAGCGTTTCAATTTATAACGCTGTAACAGTTGAATATAGCACAACTGTAGCGTCCAGTGGTGATACACAATTACAAATACCGGTTATTCAAAATTTAATGAGTTCGCTTATTGATCCTGATAAAAACGATGGTGGTAATTCTTTATATGGTAGAGCAGTGAGAGGCTAATGGCTTTTTATGATGAAATGCAGAACCTCGCAGGTTCAATTTTGAAACAGTTTAAACAAGGTAATATTAAACTCGTCCAATATGTTGAACCCGAAGAAGAAGGAACTCTTGATGAGCCTGCAGAACGCACTGAGGTAACTTATGACTTAGATGCGACTGTAAGCGGTGTAAGTTACAAATATCTTATCAACAATTATGCGGTTGCAAGTGATTTAACAGTGGTTGCTGCTGTTATTCCGGGTGTAACTGTAACGATTGATGATTTTATCGAAATTGAAGGTGTTAGACATAAAATAATTCGTGATATATCTGCTGCACCTAACGCAGCAAGTGGAAAACCTGTTGTTTGGCGGTTTATCTGCCGTAAGGGGTAGAGATGGCTACAACCTTTGAGAAATTTTACGCTTTACAAATCCCAGAAGTACGAGATGCTTTTATTTCTGCAATGCAAGACATTGTTGACAATGCAAGTATTGAAGAAATGATAAAAGCTATTGAAGCAAATGATGTTGACCGACTCGTACAAGCCAGTGGATTTAATGCTGTAGTTTTAAATAAGGTTGTGGATAAAATCGAAGAAGTTTACGAGCGTTCTGGTAACAGATTGGTTGAAGGTTGGCCTAAACTCCGGAACGGTTTAGGATTGGTTACACCTGTTTTTAATATTCGTAATATTGTTGTTGAAAACGAACTCAGGAATTATTCATCTCAATTCATAACGGAATTAACTGATGAAATGCGTGAAAGTGTGCAATTAACGCTTTCTGATGGTATGGCTCGTGGGTTAAACCCTCGTGCAACAGCTCTTAATATTGTTGGCAGAATGGATAGTACAACACATAAAAGAGTTGGAGGCACAATAGGTTTAGCTGCAAATCAAACTCAATGGGTTAATAACGCTAGAAGATATTTAGAGAATTTAGACCCTAAATATTTAGAGTTGAGATTGAGAGATAAAAGATTCGATTCGGTTGTTAAAAAAGCTATTGCTGAGGGTAAAAAATTAAACAAAGAAACCATAAGTCGGTTGATAACCGCTTATGAAGCTAAAGCGTTGAAGTATAGAGCGGATGCTATCGCTCGTACTGAAACTATGCAAGCTATAAACAGGGCGGAGAGGGCTGCAATAGCACAGAATATTGAAGAAGGTTTAATCACCGCTGATATGGTCACAAAATGGTGGTCAGACACAGGGGATGAGAGAACTCGTATATCACATATAAATTTAGGGAATCGGTATAAAAAAGAGAACGCTATCGGCTTTGATGAACCTTTTGAGACAATGAACGGTTCTAAATTGTTATATCCGGGAGATACTTCACTCGGTGCTGATTTGCATGAAATAATACATTGTCGTTGTAAATGCCAATATTATATTGAATTTGCTAAGAGGTGGATGTGATGGTTAATAATTTTAAAGCTCAGGTTGATAAATTTGCAGTCGATACCGAAGAAAAATTTTTAATTGTTATTAAAGATAGTATTCAGGATTTGGTTGAAGAAGCTAGTAAACCTCAAGCTGAGGGCGGTAAAATGCACGTTGATACTGGATTTTTAAGATCGAGTGGTGCAGGTGCTATAAATCAAATACCTCGTGGACCTGATGAAGGTCGAGAGAGAAATCCCGGAGAAACAGGTATAATATATCAATCTGATCCAACCGGAAGTATTCAAGGTTTGTTACCTAAATTAAAATTTGGCGATACGTTTTATTTTGGTTGGACAGCTCATTATGCTGTTATTCGTGAGATGTATGATAATTTTTTATCATCAGCTTCTCAAAAATGGTCGTATTTTATAAGAAAAAATGCTCGTAAGTTTTTTAAAAGCGGTTACAAAAGTTGGTCTCAATCTGTAGATAAAAGGATTTAGAAAATGATGGTAGAATCGAAAATTATAAAATGCTTGCAAACAAAGGCTTTGGAAGTTATTAACGACAAGAACGTTAAATGCGTTAATATAAATTTTGACCCACCTGTGGATAAAAAATGGTGGGAGATTATTTACGTTCCTAATAACGTTGAGGATGAGTTTTGGGCTGACGAAAGTAAAACATACAAAGGTATTCTTAGACTTATACTTCATTGGCCGCAAAAAAGTCAGGGAATTTATAAACCGCTTGAGGAAGCTGAGAGAGTTGCTAATGGTTTTCCGAAAAATTTAGAGCTTTATTCAGAGGACGAATCGGTTAAAGTTATCATTACCGATACACCTGATGTCACCAACATTATTGAAGATAGACCACAGTTCATGATAGGCTTGACAATCAAATACACTTGCTTTACACTATAATTGCTTTTTACTAGGATTAGTTAAGCGCACTTGGGTTGGATAACCTGTAACTCATTTATCAATCGGTGCGCTTAGTTACGCACCATAACAAGAAAGGTGCTTAATATGGCTAATACAAATGCGGCTTCGAAATGGTATGTGTGCGCAACTCCGCAAAACAGCAACCTTACCGAAGCAGATTACGCCAGCTTGGATTGGACGTTGATTTCAAAAGTCGGTAATGTTGGCGAAACAGGTAAATCTACAAACGTTTTAACTTATAACACTTGGGATACAGAGGTTGCTGATAAAGCAAAAGGTATTACTGACGCTGGTTCTCCGACAATGGAAGTAGCTCGTGACCCTGATGACGCTGGACAAGAGATTTTGCGTCAAGCTGGTGCTGTTGGTAACAACAACCGTTATGCTTTCAAAGAAGTACGTGCTGATGGCCCGTTGGGTGGAACAGGAACGATTTTTTACAACCGTGGTATTGTTGGTGGACCAACTCGTCCGAATGGTCAAAACGAAGATTTTGATGTTGAAGTTTTCAGTATTGGTTTTGTTCAAGAAGAAATCATCGTTAAACCGACAAGTGGTGGTAATGCTCCGATGTTGTCTGTTGCTCCGGCTATTACTGGTACAGCAGAAGTTGGTGAGACATTAACTTGCTCTGCAGGTACGTTTACAGGCGATGCTCCGCTTACTTATGATTATCAATGGTTTGCAAACGGTGTTGCTGTTCAAGGCGCAAACGCTGCAACTTATGAGTTGACAGATAAAGACCTTGGTAAAATCTTTATGTGCCGTGTAATGGCTAAGAACGCCGCCGGTAATGCTTTCGGTTTCTCTGATACCACAAGTGCTGTAACAAACGCTTAATTATAGGAGAAAATAAATGGATATTAGCACTCTCATACCCGTTGAACGTATTATTGAAATTAAACACCCTGTAAAAGATGAAAATTTAGGGATTAGAGTTAACATCATTTCTTTAAATGATGAGAAAATGAAACAAATCCGCCGTAAATTTATCAACAAAAGGATTGAGCTTGAGAAAAAAGGTAAGAGTTTCAGAGCTGATGATATTGAAAGCAATGAAATTGATTTACTGGTAGCTTGTATTACTGGTTGGGATTGGTACGGTGAAGATATAACATTCAACGGCTCTAAACCTGATTTCAACGAGGCTAACGTTAGAAACGTTTTGAATACGTTTGGTTGGTTTAAAGACCAAGTTTCGGAGGCTGTCGGGGACGAAAAGGCTTTTTTTCAAAGCTAAAAATTGAGTTGGTGGAGGCCGTTAGGGTTTATACTCGATACGACCTCCCTAACGAAAAAGGGGAAACAAGACGTGAGCGGAATACAAAACTCGATTTTGAAACCCCTGATTTTGAAATACCGTATGCAGGCGAATACCTTTGGGAATTGTTTACAAAGTTATCAAATGCAATACATCGGATAGATTTCAACGGTTATTATTTTACATTACCTCCGTCAGAGGTGTTAGCTTGGTGCAAGTTGACAGGTTATGATTTGACAGAGGATGAATACGAAATTATCTCGGCTATGGACGGCTCTTTTTGTAAAGAAATAAATGCAGAAATTGAAGCTAACAGGTCGCGTAAAATGGACGAACAGAAACAGGAAATGAACAGCAAGGTTAAACGCAGGAGATAGTCATGGCTGATGTTGAAGCGAATTTAAGAGCTAAGGTGACAGTCGACGGTGCTAAACAAGGTACTGTTGAGTTAAATAATCTTGCTAATGCCGGTGATAGAGCTGGTAAAAAATTAGATTTAATGGATAAGTTCGTAGGTTCAGCTAACAAAGCCTTGAGTTATTTAGCTGTTGGTATGGAAAAATTAAATCTCAGCTATGAAAAAGGTGATGTAAGTTTAGATAGTTATAATAAAAAAGTTGATAAACTAAGTAATTCTATGAGCCGTTTACAAAAGATAGCTCGTGGAACATCTGACACTTTTAATCAAGCTGGTAAAACTCAACAGACATACGCTCAAATAGCAGGTTCTAACACTCGTGAAGCTGCTCAATCTAATAGATTTAACACAGGTAATATTGCTGCACAATTCCAAGATATTGCGGTTACATCTGCAATGAATATGAATCCGTTAACAATTGGTTTACAACAAGGTACTCAACTTGCTTATGTTCTCGGTCAATCCAAAGCACCGTTAGCCGACTTCGCAGCAGGTATTAAAAATTTAATAAGCCCTGTAACGTTGCTGTCGGTAGGGTTAACGGCGTTGGTTGCTGTTATAATTCAAGCAGTTGACTGGGTTAATGTTGGTAAAACAGCGTTGAACGGATTAGCAAGCGTGTTTGATTGGGTTGCTGAGAATAGTGAAATAGTAGCTGCAGGTTTAGGTCTTGTAACACTTGAAATAGGTTCTCACATTCTTAAAGTTGTTGAATGGAAAAAAGCATGGGAGAATACAGTAGGTTTTATAACCGGTATTAAATGGAAAAGCATAGGTTCAAGTATTCTTAACTTTGCTAAAATGTTAATAAATCCTTGGGTTTTGATACCTGCTCTTGTGTTGGCGGCTATTGAAGCGTTTGCAATGTTTCCTGATGGTATAAAGAAAGCTTTAAACGTTGCTATAGATTTTGTTACAACATGGGTTAACAGAACGATTGGTTTGTTTAACGCTGTTATTGATGTAGCAAAACACGTTCCTGTAGCAATAAAAGATGCTTTTTCAGGAAAAGAATTTTCCGACATTATGAGTGATTTTAACAATATAATGGCTGAGGATTTAACCAAACAATATGTTAAATCTGATAAAATTAAAACTGTTGTTGATGGAGCTGTTGATACTGTTTCAAAAGGCGTTGAAAAAGTTAACAGTGTTGTAAGTAATTCTGTAAAATCTTTATCAGAATCAGCATCCTCTGGGTTAAGGTCTATGGCAGACGGTTTAGGTAAAAACGACAAAGAGGGCAAAAAATTACAAAAAACAATAGATGATTTAACCAACTCTTATAAAGACCTCATAGCTTCCGGCTGGGAAAAAGTTGAAGATATGAAGTTTGAACAATCCATTCAAGGTATGAGCGAATATGATCAGACTATAGAGAAAACAACTCGTGATTTAGAGAAACAAGTTGAAGCTATAAGACAGCGTGCTTTAGCGGAAGGTGTTGAACTACCTATATTAAAAAATTATAAATCTGAGATTGAAGAAATTGCACAAGCAACTGCAGATACAAAGTTGCAAACGGATATGCAAACAGAATCTTTAAAGTTGCAAGATGAAGTTATCAATTTTTATAGTTCAACAACTAAATCATTTTTCTCTGATATGAAATCTGGTTTGCAAGAAGGTCAGTCAGCTTGGGAAGCGTTTGGTAATGCTGTAATGAACGTTCTTGATAAAATAGCTGATAAAATGATGGATATGGCTGTAAATGCTATTTTTAACGGTTTACAAACAGATTCAGCAGGTAATAAAAATCAAGGTTTCTTAGGTTCTTTAATCAGCGGTACAATGAAAGGTGTTATGTCCGCTCAAATGCCATCTATGAATGTTACAGGAATGGGTAATATTTCAGGTGGAAACGTAGCAGTTACAAACGCTTCTTATACTGGCCCGTTTGCCAAAGGCGGAGCTTTTTCAAACGGTGTTTACAATTCACCGACAATGTTTGCTTTTGCCAATGGTGGAAAATTCGGTGTAATGGGTGAAGCAGGTCCTGAGGCAGTCATGCCGTTGACACGTCGCTCAGATGGTTCACTTGGTGTCCGTGCTGACGGCATTGGCGGCGGTTCTCCGGTTGTTGTCAACGTTATTAACAATTCTAATGCTCAAGCTCGTACACAAGAACGTCAAACAGAGCAAGGCACAACTATTGATGTTATGATTGATGAAATGGTTGCTCAAAAATTAGGACAAACAGGTACAGCATCTAATCAGGCGTTGACAGCATTTAACAACAGACAACTGATAGCGAGGTAATTATGGCAAGTTGGCCTAGTAAATTTAAAATTAACAGAGATAATTTTACCGAAAAATTACCGAATCGTGTTATACGTTCTAACATGGACGTTGGACCAGCTAAGACTCGGCGTAGAACCGTGCTTGGTGTAAAAGAGTTATCAGGTGGTATTCATTGTTTACCGGAAGATTATCCTGAGTTTGAACAGTTTTATCTTGATAACGATGCTGTATGGTTTGATTTTCCACATCCAAGAACAGGTGAAATAGTCAGAGCGAGATTTAAAGATGTTCCAAGCGCTACATTAAATGAAACAATTTATGAAATAACCTTTAATTTGGAGATTTTACCGTGATAAGCGAAAATCTTAGACAAGCCGCTTATGCTCAAGATACAGACATTGCCGTTATAGTTTTATTAACGTTATCGAATGATGATATGGAAGAACCTATCAGAGTTTGCAGTGCACCTGTGGAAAAGTTTACAGATTTAGGTGAAAATGTTTATGGTGTTACAAGTAATTTCAATAGATTTGTGTTTTTACCTTTTGAAATTGAATTACCGCAAGATGATAAGACCGGGGCTGTTAGTGCTAAATTAACTATTGATAATGTTACAAGAGAGATTGTTCAATATGCTCGTCAAACTCGAAACGTTTTAAACGTTACTTTACAAGTAGTGTTATCAAATAATTTAGATTATGTAGAATTGGAATATAAAAATTTTAAACTGAGAAACATTAGTTACGATGGTTTGACTGTGAGTGGTGATTTAAGCATTGATTATTTAGGTTTAGAGCCGTTTCCTGCTGGTAGATTTACACCTAGCGGTTTTCCGGGATTATTTTAATGTGGAGTAATAAATATATATCAATACCTTTTAAAGAACACGGGCGCTCTCGAGAAGGTGTAGATTGTTGGGGGTTAGCAAGTGTTATTTACAAAGAAGAATTTAATGTAGATTTACCGTTACTTACAGATTATAGCACTACCAAAGATAGAGGTGCTATTGCTAAATTGTGTAACGAAGAAAGTAAAAAATGGGTAAATATACCGGAAGGTGAAGAACAACCTTTTGATATTTTAATTTTTAAGATTTTGAACATTCCTTGTCATGTAGGTATTGTAATTTCAAAAGGAGTTATGATACACTGTGAATATGGAATCGGAACTCATTTAACAGAGTATGAAAAAGAATTTCAATGGAGTAAACGACTTGCTGGAATCTATAGATACACAAAACACTAACATAACCGTTCAAACTTCATTGATGCCATTCAGTCATCATTTCGGGACTGTTGGTTTAAATAATTGTAAAACGTTACAAGATGTTGTTAATACTACTGTTCCTCTTAATTTTAAAGATTGTGTACTTGTAACAACTTTAAATAATAAAGTTGTTTATCCTGATGAGCGTGAAAATACTTTATTAACAGAAAATGATATTATAGGTTTAAACTGGATTCCTGCAGGTGGTGGCGGTGGTGGTAAAAACACCTTGGGTATTATAGCAACAATAGCCTTAGTTGTTGTCGCTGTAGCTTTTGCACCTGCAGCAATAGGTGCTATGAGTAGTATGGGAGCTATCACCGGTGCTGCCGGTGCTATCGGTGTTACTTCAACAGCTTTAGCTACAGGACTTTACTGGGGTGCTACAAGTATGGTAATGACTTTAGCTCAGACAGCCCTGCAATCAACACCTAAACAATCCTCTAAAGCAGTTACACAATCCGATTCTCCGACATCATTTATCGAAGGTGCAAGTAATCGTATAAGTCCTTATGGAATTATACCTGTAAATCTTGGAACGAATCGTATGTTTCCAAATCTTGCGGCTACTACATACACAGAAACAAATGGTAAAAAACAATATTGTCGGCAATTATTTACTTACGGATACGGTAAACTTCAAATCACAGATCGTAAGTTTGGTGAAACTTTAGCTGAAAGTTTTGAAGAAGTTGAGTTTGATGATAGGTTAAATGCTGATTTAAATGAAGGAACTAAGCTTTATACACAATCTATTCACCAAGATAATACAAGTCTTAAAATAACAAAAAAAGCCGGAGAGATAATTCGCACTACACAAAGAGATGCTAACGAAGCCATAATTGATGTTACTTTTAATGGTTTGTGTTGGATTGTAGGTGCTGAAAGTGGTGGTGGAGGTAAATACAACGGTCAAAAATTTCCATGGACTGTTGATTTTGATGTATATTATTCTGTCACAGGTGAAGATGATTGGGTAAACGCTGGACGTTGGCACAACAGCGCAGCTACAACAACACAACTCAGAGTTGATAAAAGAATTGTTTTTCCTACAGCTAATCAATACGATATTAAAATTACTCGAATAAGTGCTGATAGTGAAAACTCAACAGAATTTTTATCAGATTCATATTTAACAGCTATTAAATCTGTAAGTTATAGTTCACCCGTTAAGTTTGCTAATATATCTGGTACAGCTTTACGTATTAAAGCAACAGATCAATTAAATGGTCAGGTAGATAGTTACAACGCTATAGTTACAACACTTGTGAGAAGTTATAATCCTTCTTTGGGTTATTGGGAAGCTGATAAACCTTCGAGCAATCCTGCTGATTTGTTTAGATATGTTTTACAATCCCCGGCTTTTGCAAAACGTTTAGATGATAGTCAAATAGATTTAGAAAAACTTGAGGAATGGTGGGTATATTGCGATTCGCTTAAATTAGAATATAACAGAGTTATTGATTACGACACCAGCGTTGATGACGTCATAAACGATATTTGCGCCGCAGGTGTTGCTACACCTACAAAAGTTAATAACATTTATAGCGTTATCATAGACAATGAACGCCCTTTGGTAAAAGGTTTGGTAACACCTAGAAACTCTTGGGATTATAAAGGTTCTATTGCATATCCTGAGTTACCACACGCTTTGCGAATTGAATTTAGAAACAAAAATAAAGGTTATGAAACCGATGAACGAATCGTTTACAATGATGGATATGATGAGAATAACGCTGAATTATACGAAAGACTGCAATTTTCCTCATGTACAAATGCTGATTTAGCTTATTGGTATGGTCGTAGATATTTTGCAACGGCTAAACTTCAACCGGAAACACATACGTTTAAAATGGACTTCGAGTGCATGACGTTTAATCGCGGTGATAGAATTTCACTTGTTAACGATGTTATTTTGGTTGGTGTCGGCCAAGGGCGTATTATGAATTTCATATATGACAATTCTGATAATCCTACACAAGTTTTAGGGTTTAGAATTGATGACGAGCTTAACATTCCAAACGCTAATAAATTAGGTGTGCGAATCCGTGATAATTCCGGTAAACACGAAGGCAGTCAGTATTATTTATTAAAACAAGTTACTGGCATTACTAACCGTTTTGAATTTGATACACCTTTGGCTGTTGCTGATGCTCCTGCTGTTGATAGTTTGTGCGCTTTTGTTGAAGATGGTAAAGAGTTAGATTTAATTATTACTGGTATTAAAATGGATAAAAACCAAGCTGCAACAATCACAGCTATTGATTATGCACCTGCAAGGTTTATACCCTTAGATGAAATTCCTGATTGGGAAAGTCAAGTTAGTATTCCAGCAGATTATTATAGACCGTTACCTCCAAAATTAGGTGGTACAATTCAATCAGATGAATCGGTTATGATGAGAAATTCAGATGGTTCTTTGATTTCTATAATGATTATACCTTTGACAAATGAAAATGAAGATAGTGTTGTTCCTATTATAACTTATCGACTCGCTGGAACGACTGAATGGACGGGTGCTAGTGCATTAAAAAGAGACGCTGAACAAGTTATTTTAACAGGTTTGGAAGATGGTTTGAATTATGATTTTCAAATTCGTTATCAACGTCAAACAGGTAAACAACTGTTATCAGAACCTTTGTATCTTACTAATGTTAAATTTGTTGGAGGCTCAACACCTCCAAGTGATGTTGAGAATTTTCGTGTAAGTGTTGTTAACGGTATGGCTTTGTTTGAATGGACACCTATACCGGATGTTGATGTTAGCTATTATGTTATTAGATTTACAAGTGAATTAGAAGATGTTTCATGGCAATCGGCTCAAACACTTTATGATAGAATAACAGCTAACACTGTTAATGGTATATTGCAAAGAGGTACGTATCTTATCAAAGCGTATGATTTATCAGGTCAAGAAAGTGTAAACGCTACTGTTATTAAAAACACCGATCAAGGTGCTTATATAAACGTTGTTGAAGAACTCAATCAACATCCTGATTTTTTAGGTAGAAAAATTGGTGTAAGATTGAGCGAAAGAACAAATTGTCTGAGATTAAACGGTGATGTAGTTCAAGGTGTTTATTATTTTTCACCAGAACCTTTTGATTTAGGTGATATATATGATTGTGCTTTAGCTACAAAAATAAAAGCAAGAATTGTTACACGCAGGTTTATTAGAGATTACAATTCAATTCGTAGAATTGCAAGAATACGTCAAATAGGTTTAACAACTTTTGTTCGTGATATTAATGTTATTCGTGATGTTAGTGATATTCGTACTTTTAGCGGTACAGAATGGAACGTTAGACTTGAATACAATTTAAGTCGCGATGGTGAAAATTGGACGGATTGGCAACGTTTTACACCTGCTCAGCAAGTTTTCAGATACGCTATGTTTAGAGTCATCATGACTTGCAACGAACAAATGTTTACACCTGAAATTGTTGAATTATCTGTTGTTATAGACATGCCTGACAGATATGAATCGGGTGAAGATATTAAAATTACAGACGCTAATCAAGGTAAATTTGTTAAATATCGTTATGCGTTCAGAAACAACCCGTCCGTTAACGTAACTGTTCAAAACGGAGCTGTTGATGATAAAATTGTTTTCGAGGATGAATTTGGTAACGATAGTAAAAACAATAAAGGCTTTACAGTTAAAGTTTATAATGCTACAATGGATTCATACGTTACAAGAACGTTTGATTATATATCAGCAGGTTACGGAAAGGTATATGAAGAATGAGTCAACATAAAATAGATTTCTCAGAAAACCCATCGGGTGCAGAATTAATGGACGATTATCTTGATACACTTCAAGAAAATAATTACACATCTAATTCAGGCACGGAACGCCCTGCTTATGCACGAGCAGGAACAATGTGGTTGGATATTTCTCAAACACCGTGGAGTTTAAAACTTTATGACGGTGCTGATGATATAACAATGGGTCGTTTTAACCCTACTTCAAATGAGTTTATAATGATACATCCGTTGACAACAAACGGAGATATAATGGTTTGTAACGCTCTTGGTAACTTATCACGTTTACCTGCTGGAAACACTGATCTTGTTTTAACAGGTAACGGTAGTGGTCAAATGCCAAGCTATAAAAAACCACCTATCGGTGTTTATACGTATTCACAAACCAGAGAATTTAACATTAATGATGTAGCAGTATCTTCCGGTGATACAGGTGTAAGTTTGTATCGTTCAAAAGTTAACGGTAACGTTAATCACGCTTTATCCGATACAACGTATTGGGATGCTTATGTTGTTGGTATTACAAACTGGGGCGATGTTGGTGGTAACATTGCGCAACAAGCGGATTTACAAGCTGCTTTAGCGTTAAAAGCTGATAATACAAAGTTTCAAAAAGTTAGCAGTTTACCATCTACTCCTGATGAAAATACCATTTATTTTATAACCGATTAATTGAGGTGTTAAATGCCGTCGATTTACTTTGGAAATAAAAAGGTTAAGGATGTAAACACCAACGGCGTTTATTTTGGTTCAACACCTTGTAAACAAGTTTATTATGGATCACAAAAAGTTTATCAATTTGAAAGTTATATACCCAGTTCTCAAATAACCTATTCAAGCCCTAACAATTATTCAGGTGTGTTACCAATAGGTGTTTATAAAATAGCTTTATGTGGTGCTAAAGGTAATTCGACAACATGGGCTTACAGTGGTTATCCATGGGGAGCACAAGGTGGTAGTGGTGGTTTTGTTGAATTAACTTTTTATAATCCTAAAACTCAAAATATTCAGATAAATGCTGGTAGTTCTGGTAACGCTACAATATCTTTAGGTAATAACACGGTTATAACTGCTAGATGTGGAGGCAACGCTGGTATAAACTCAGGTGGTGCAGGTGGAACTGTTACAGTTTCCGGTTTAGATATTTTATCAGTTCAAAGACAAGTTCAAGGTAACAACGGAGGTGTAGCTGCTTATAATCCTCCAAATGTTGCAAGCGTTTCAACTTATGGAGACTGGGGAAGCTCTGCTAACCCTGCCGGTGGTGCAAGACTTGAATATATCAGACATGAAAGGGAGGTATAAATGAAAGATGTTGAACGTTTAATAGCGCTTAGTAAAATAGTTGCAAAACCATGGGTTATTTCAACATGGTTGTTAGCAATACTATTAGCGTTATCTGTTATCGCTAACGTTTATATGGCTACACACGGTACTGAAATAACCATTGATGCTGATAATAACGTTGCTAGTAATATTAACCAACATAAAGGATAATTTAAATGACTAGGGTGCGTCAATATTATAGAGGTGGTGCCTCAAAGGTTAGGATTAGTAATAATTATCCTAATCGTAAAATTGTTCTTAAATCATCTCGTGTAAGTAAAATAAGGATTAGAAAGTCGTGAATATAGAGAGACGAGCTACTAAAGTTTATCTTAAGTCGCTATCTCCGTTAACGGCTATTGATTTAATCAACCGTTGTAAACTTCCTTCTCCTTGGCGTGAAGTCTTATTATGTGCTTGTGTGGATCGTAAAGAAGGTTTCGCAGGTGTGGACCATTTAGAAAATCAATACGGTATAAGTTTAAGTTATTGGACATTCGTTAGACGTTTTAAAGAAAGTCTTGATATGATTCGTAAAAGCCAATAATTTGCCAATAGTTTGCCAATACATTTGTATAACTCTCTGATAACCTCGTTAATGTAATAATTCATTAACGAGGTTTTAAAATGTTTAATCAACAATTTTATCCGAATTATATGCCGAACTATCCGAACTATAATGTTCAACCGGTTCAACAAATTCAAACCCCTCAACAACAAGTCTCTTTTATGCAAGCTAAGTCTATGAATGATTTAGCCAAAGTTAGAGTTATGCCTAACATTTCATACATGGGTTTAAACGAGGACAACAAAGAGATTTACGTCCGTAGAATGAACAACGATGGAAACATTGAGAGTGAAACTTACGTCCTTAAATCCGAGGAGAAAGAAAAATCTCAATATGAAACGCTTTCAGAACGGTTAACAGCCATTGAAAACATATTGAAGGAGAGAAGAAATGAACAATCTAATGGGTATGCTCATCAACAACCTAGTCAGCAACAAGCTCAATACAATGCCCCAGTTCCAACAACACAGGCAAATGTTCGAACAAATGATGGCTGGTAAAAATACAGATCAACAAATGCAAACCATTTTAAACATGGCGAAATCTCAAGGTTTTGATATTAACGCCAAGATTATCACTGAGCAACAAGCACGTCAGCTCGGTTTGAATATTCCCCGTAAGGGTTGACAATTTGGTTTAACTTTTAATTTAGGAGAAAAATTATGGCCGGAGAAAATGGTTATAGTTTAGCCGATATTGCTGCCGCTATGGGTGGTAATGGAGGTTTTGGTGGAGCAGGTGCAAGCTGGATGATGATTTTATTCCTGTTTGTATTGTTCGCCGGCGGTAACGGTGGTTGGGGTAACAATGCCTTTGCTAACGCTATCGGGTATGAAAATTTAGCAACTTCAAATGAAGTTCAACGTGGTTTTGACAATCAAAACTCTATGGCAAATCAGAGAGAGATTTTAGCAGCTGTTAACAGTGGTACCGCACAGTCCGTAGCTGCAACAAATCAGGTTTATCATGACATTGTAGGTTATGTTGGTGATAAATACTCTGAACTAGATAGAGATGTTTTAGGTGTTGGTAGCGCTGTTCAACAGGCTATTGCAAATCAGAATCAGTGTTGTTGTGATACCCGTTTACTCATCCAAGAGACAAGCGCTCAAAACCGTTATGATGCTTTGAAGAATACTAACGACATCAACGCTGTTACTATTGGACAGACTCAAAAAATTCTTGATGCTTTGGCTCAGAATAAAATTGAGGCTTTGCAAGGTAAAGTAGCTCAGCTTGAGTTAGCAAATCAGCTTTGTGGCGTGGTGCGTTATCCAAACGCTTGGACTTATAACGCAGGTCCGTCACCGTTCTGTAACTGCAATTCTTGTGGGTACATGGGTTAATAACAGGGTGGGTTCGCCCACCCTCTACTCAGGAGAAAAATAATGGTATGTAATTGCTGCTCTTGCCAATTTAGACACGTCTCAACGGCTTTAAGCACCGCAGGGTTGTTAACCGTTACAGATGCTACCAACATTGGCAATTTTGATAAATTCGCCCTTGTGCTGACAATTAACCCTGACAGTATTATCACAGGCGCACCTGTTGATTATACTGTAACGATTAACGGTACTGCTGTTCCTATTTTGGATAGATGGGGTTATCCGATAACAACAGATAGGTTACGGACACGTAAATGTTATATCGGTCGTTATATCGAATCGGATACACCGCATATAACATTGTTAAACGCTCTTAGCAACGAAGCTGCCGCAGGTATTGCTGCAAGGTCAACGGAGGGATAATAATGGTAGAAACAGATGTAAAAGAGTTAATTTTAGAAAGATTAACAGCTTTGATTCCAAATGCTACAAGTCTTGATTTATCATATATGTCAGGAACGTTAAAAACGTTGGAAACTGTTGGAAAACCCGATGTTTCTGAAAAATATTTTGAAAATATGACGAATATTTTAACAGAAATGAGAAGTAAACAGTTTAAAGATTCCAAGGAGGATTCTGACAATGACAAGTGAAGATAAATCTAAAATTATGTCATCTCTGGTTTCCGGTATGTCCATGCTTGTGGATAAGTTAGAAACAGTTGGCAGAAGTAAATCCGAATGGACAATGAGTGAAATGGGTTGTATGGCTGATATTATGAAAGATATATCAGAAACATACAAGAATATCGCTAAAGCTCATTCACTTTACTCCGTCCACGATGACGAGCGTTATTAACAGCAAGGCGGTGTAAAAACCGCCTTGACTTTTTTTAAGGAGCTATTAAACTATGAGAGTAGTATCAAACAAGGATAAACCGGTGTGCAAATCAGTGACAGTGTTAGAAACGTTAAAAAAATCGAAAGGACGTGGTGGGTTGACAGCTGCACAGATACAACTTGCAGAAGCTCAAGCGGAGGATATGCAAGCTATGAAAAAAGAATTACAAGAAGTTAAATCAGACATATCTATTTTAAAAACAGACGTGGCTGGTATAAACGGTAAACTGGACATTTTAATTAAACAATCCGAAAACAGACCTTTTTTACAGATTTTTAAAGAATTGATTAACACCAAAGGTTTTTGGTTGGTACTTGGTTTAATAGTTATAGGTATTTACGGAATAGATTTAGCAGGGCTTAAAGGTTTAATCGGGCAGTAGGAGAATAACTTGTTACCAGATAGTGAGATATTTAAACGTTTGGAATTTCACGAAGGTTTTAGAGCAAAGAAATATCATTGCTCTGCTGGTAAACTCACTCAAGGTATAGGCCACAATTTAACTGATAATCCGCTTACAAAAGAAGAATTGTCATACATTAAAGATTTAGAAAACTGGACACATGACGATGCTGTGTTTATCCTTGCTGTCGATGTGAGAGAATGTAAACGTTTACTTGCTAATCTTGTTAAAGGTTATAGTTTTTTAGATGACGAACGGCAGTATGCTCTATTAGATATGTGCTTTCAACTTGGACCGTTAAAATTATTAAAATTTCGTAAAATGTTAGCAGCTATTCAAGTTCACGATTGGAGTGAAGCAAGTAAACAATGTTTGGATAGTAATTACGCTAAACAGACGCCTAAGCGTGCTAAACGAATTGCTAATCTTTTAAAAACAGGTATATGGAGAATTTAAATGGCTCAAAACGTATTAGATTATACTTACGATCCGACCGGTAACGAGTTAATGGATGAATATTTGCCTAAAATGGCTGAAAACTGTTTAACGAATAACAGTGGTATTGCGCGACCGACTTATGCAGTTGAGAACACTGTTTGGGTTGATACAAGTGATGATGACACTTGGCGTTATAAAATTTATGATGGTACAAGTGATATTGTATTATTTGAACTCGATAATATTACCAAAAAAATAAATTTCCCCAACATTACCGGTGTTTTTAGATTTAAAGGTTCGGTTGCAACTGTTTCAGCGTTACCGGCAACCGGTAACTTGCCGGGAGACGTTTATAACGTTATTGACGGAGGTGCTAATTACGCTTGGAACGGTTCTGAATGGGATAAACTCAGTGAAAATTTAGAATGGGGACGAATTGTAGGTACGTTAAGTAATCAAACAGATTTACAAAACGCTCTGAATGCTAAACAAGCGACTCTTGTTAGTGGTACGAATATCAAGACTGTAAACGGCAATTCGTTGCTTGGCTCAGGTGATGTTAACATCGATTCTTTACCAAGTCAGACAGGACAAAACGGCAAATATTTAACAACTAACGGAACAAATGCAAGTTGGGCTCAAGTAGATGCTTTACCAACTCAGACAGGACAGGCTGGCAAGTTTTTAACAACCGATGGCAGTTTAGCAAGTTGGGCTAACGTTGATATTACACCGGATAATTTAAGTATCACTAAGGATAGTAATAATCGTTTACAAACAGTCGGTGTTATCGATTCTAACAACACCACAAATGCAATTAAGACGTGGACAGGAACAAAAGCTCAGTATGAGGCTATTGCAAGTAAAGACGCTAACACTGAATACTTATGCACAGACACTGGTGAGATGTATTTAGGAACTGTTAAAGTTGGAGGAGATGGAGACTGGTCTAATAACGTTAGTAACTGTATAACAGAGATACCTCAAGATATTAAGCTTGAATTGAATAATGGTACGCTGACATTAAAAGCTGGTAGTAAAGTTTATGTACCGAATGGATTTGAGCAAGATGGAACAACACCGAAGTTTGATGTTGTGACTATTGAAAGTGATATGAATTGTTCAGTGTATGGAACAGCTCTTCAAGTATTTCAAATTTTAAATGTTAATAGTAATGTTTTTAGTCGCTCAAATACGCAAGTATGCAGTGGAGCTTCACCGATTACTGGTACAACATATATTGTTTGGTATGATACAGTAAACAATTTAGTAAAATCAACTACTGATGGAGGCTCTACTTGGGATACTGGCTATTCTTTACCTATATCAATGGCAACAAGTGATGGTTCAAAATACACTTCCATAGACCAAGTCTTTAATGGTTTTGGTTATATTGGTTCTACTGTATTTGCACTTCCTGGTGTTAAAGGACTTATACCGAATGGTAGAAATGAAGATGGAAGTTTGAAGAATATTGAAATAACATCAACATCTGTATGGACAAGAACATTCACAACAAATACTGGTTCTCTTTCATATGTATTAAATACGGCTGGAAGTTTTTCTGATTATTACTCTTATGTTTCTTCTGAAACTCAACCCTCTGGTAATTATATATTGTGGTATAGACCAAGTGAAAATGTACAATATACAACGAGGACAGGAACACCACAAGCTGTTTTAGGATGTTATGTTTTTGATATTTCTTTTTCATCTGGTAAAGTCACATCTCTCACACCTAAAACAACCTTCCACGCAGTAGATTATAATGATTTAAATGCTAAAGCAGATGCGGCAAATTTTCAAGTTGTGACTGCCTTACCTGCAAGTCCAACGCCCGGAGTCTTTTATTTTGTGAAGGAATCTTAGAATGAGTGTTTATAATAATGGCAGTATTAGTGAAATTTATTTAGGTAGTGAAAACACAAACGTTTTAACAACGATTCCGACAAATATTAATTACACTTTGTCTAATGGAACATTAATAATAAAAGCTGGGAGTAAAATTTGGATACCTTATGGTATTACTGACCAATCAGAAATATATTCAATAGGTTCAGAATTTTTAAATTCTAATTATATTATTTCAGCACTTAATTTTAACGATAATAAATTTTTTGTTCAAATAACATTACAAAATGATATTGTTGCAACTGGTACAGGAACTGGTGACAGAGTACTTTTTTTAATGAATGATGGTAGTGTATCTGATAGTAGCGTTACTTATGTTAGCTCTGGCACTTCTGATGGAACAGCATCTTCATGGAGAATATATAGAACAGATTTAAATTTAATCCATTCCAATACAAACGATTATCTTTCTTTTCCTATCTTTTTTGCTACAGCAAGTGCAAATGGTGTTTATTCTGCCATCACAACAGTTTTAAATCCTATATCTTGTATCGGTAATGTATTGATTAGTTTTCCAGGAATATCTGGTAATATTCCAAATGGATTTAAAAGTGACCAAACGTATAATAATATTAAATTTACATTTAATAACATATCAGTTAAAGAAACAGAATCGGCTTGGTATAATAAAACAATACCTTTTAGATTTTGGACTAATTATATAGCTGGCGGTGAAGTATCTTATGATCCAATAACAAATTATAATTATTTAGATTCTAGTTTTACTGTAAGACGTGAATGTATTAATTCAGGTAATTTTACAACAGATTCAACAGGTAAAATAATAGCAATAACACAACCAAATGCTAAAAATATATTAATAGGAATCCCAATTTCTGAAATTTATAACGGTAGTGATTTAGTTTATTCAGGATTTAGTTCACAAACAATAACATTTACCGCTCAGAATGCGTTGCAAGAGTTCATCGTTCCCAGAGGATGTACAAAATTACAGGTTGATTGTGTTGCTAGCAAAGGAATGAATGGTCGTGCGTCAGGAGGTAACGGAGGTCGTGTACAATGCGTTTTATCTGTTATTCCCAATCAGACTCTTTATATGATGGTAGGCATCATACCAACTGCCAATAATAATAGCACTTATAACGCATCAGATATTCGCACGGATAGCACAGGTATTACGGATACCACATCTCTTCAATCTCGTCTTATTGTTGCTGGTGGTGGAGGAAACTCGAGAAGTAGCGGTGGTGCTGGTGGTGCTGGTGGAGGGACTACAGGAGCTAATGGTAGCACTTATGATAATGGCGGTGGCGGTAAAGGTGGTACGCAATCCGCAGGTGGTAACGGTGGTTCTGCAGGTATATATGGTTCTTCTGGCGCCAAAGGTTCTTTTGGTTTAGGTGGTCAAAAAGTTGGTGGTGCTGGTGGTGCTGGTTGGTACGGCGGTGGTTCTGGTGGTAGTAAATCATACGTTCAAACATCATACGGTGGCGGTGGCGGTGGTTCATCATATACCGATTCCACACTTTGCACTGATGTTGTTCATACACAGGGTTATCAAAATGGAGCTGGATATATAACGATAACAACGCTTAAGGGATAAAGGAGGTGATTTAAATGGCATGTAAAGGTGGAAAGATGAAAGTCCAATCCCTGAGGGAGAAATAGCGGAGCTTATTGCCGAGCGTGAGGCTAAAGTAGCAGAGATTAAAGAGAGATATAAATATCAAGAGGAAGAATAAATGTTAGCATTATTAAATGGTATCTTCTTAAGCTGGTGGAGAAGGCGCTTTGGAGAAGGCAGTATAAAAGGACTTCTCGGTAATCGTACATTCCAAGCGATTGTTTTCGTCCTCGTGCAGACTATATTTTGGTACAGTGCTTCCTTATATGACGCTGAAAAGAGTAAATGGTATAATTATGGATTACCTTTAGCAATAGCAATCTGGGTTTATGTTATGTATTTCTCACGTGCAATCGGGTGTATATTAGATTGCGGCGAGGCTTGGTGGCAAACTCACGAATCTTATAATCGTTGGTGGACACCTATTGTTAATTGGATTGCTCATAAGCTAGGACTTCATAAATACTACGGAGCTTATGACGCTATTTGGATGACTTTCAGATATACATTGTGCTTGTTGCCTTTAATATATTGGGAGCATCATATTTGGATAGCAGGGTTGTTTGCCGCTCCGATATATTATGGGTGCAAGTGGCTGTTTAAGAAATATCCAAGCCTATATACAAAGTATAGAAAGTATTACATTGAAGATTACAAGGATTTGGCGGAGTACTGTCATGGGATGGTGTCCGGTGTTATTTTTTATTTGGGGTGGTAATGCTTGACAAGATTAAAAATTGGTTAATAATAATACTTATAGCGTTAGTTGGTTATTATTACGTTATCAACGCTATTAACGGTGCTAAACTCAATAAAATATCTGAGCAACTTAATAAAAAAGATGTTGAGATTGAAAGGTTGAAAGCGAATGTGGAAACCGGTAAACAGAAAGCAGAGCTTGAGAAGAAAATGGACAGCTCTAAAGATGTTGATAATTTTAATCACGTTCCTGACGCTGATGTTCTTATGCAGTTGCGCTCAGATCCAATATAAATACTATCCTTTAGAGCCTATTTATTGCCATCGAACAGTTACAGATAATAGAAGTATTTATTTGTGCTTTACTGAGTACAAAGTAAAGTATTGGTGTGCTGTTTGTGCAAGCGATAAATCAAAATGCAAAGATAAACAAAAAATTTGCACATCTCAGTAAAAAACTTACGGATTATGTGATTTTTTCACAAAATATAAGGAAAAAATGGCAAAATTACACACTTTTTATAAGGAATAAGAATGATTAAGGTTTGGGTGGATTCTTCTTATGATAATAAACGAAATATAGCCGGGGTGGGCATCGTTGTCCAAGACGGAAATAAACGAAGAACATACTCAAACTGGACTAAAGCACGCTCAAACAATGCCGGAGAATTAATAGCTATACATATCGGAAGTATATTAACCCACGGACAAGGTATAATTTATACTGATTCTCAAACCGCAATTAACTATATAAACAAACAAATCAAAGATAAACCTCGTACAACAGACCAATATTTAAATCATAAAGAGTGCGAGTATTGGGCTTGTCAAATACGCAGAAGAGGCATAAAGGTTGAAAAAATAAAAGCTCATCAACATAATTTTCAGACACATTCAATCGGCAATCGACTCTCGGATTTATTAGCTGCAGAGGGAAGAGGTAAATTTTACGAGAGATAAAAAAACCACCGTGCAGAGGATGACACGGTGGAGGAGGTTAAAATCGTTATACAATATTATAATACTACTTGTTATCAGCGTTGTCAACACTTTTCGACCAAAATAAGTTACAATGACAATGACCTTGATAAACCGTGTCAGCTATACACTGTGCTGATCCACAATATCTTTTAGGGTTGTCAATATCACAAGGGCAACGTCTGAAATTATCAGGTGTTAGTAACATTTTAGCATTGATGATTTTATCGCAATTTTTAATATCAAACTCATATTTAGCAGCGATTCGTGCTATCATACGCCCACAATGTAATTTATGATTTGCATAAGTATAAGCACATTCTTGGGAGCAAAACACCTCTCTATCTGTACGAGTTATTTCTTTTCCGCAATATTTACATTTTTTTACCATTTATCTTCTCCTTTTTATTATGTACAGCTATTATTTTTCCATCCGGTCTTTTAACGTATATGTCCATGCCGTATTTAAGCATTGTTGTTAGCTGATTGAGGGTTTTCCGCAGTTCGCAACGTTCACAGCTTGTTATGTATGTAAGAGGTGGTAAATTGTCGCGAAATTCTCCAACATATATTCTATACATAGATGTCCACCTTATCTCTGATATAATTACCGTTAACAAGTATATAGCGATTTTCACTAACACGCTTTTTACATTTTTCCAAAGCACGTTCATAATATTTCAAACGTTTTTCACGCTCTTCTGGATCTTGGTTGTAAAAAAAGTAACGTAATAAATATTTTCCAAGTATTTTTTGTTCGTTGTATCTAAATAAACTTGTGATACAAACAAGCACATCCCCTAATTCTTGGTATTTTTGAGCAACGGTTTCAGCTTTATCGTATTCTTCAAGTTCTTCGATTAAATGACAAAGTTGACCTGTGAACGTTGCTTTCGGGAATAATTTTTTATGAATTTCTAATCCTTCTTTAAAATCCATTTTATTGCTCCTTTTTTGATACGTTTTCTTATTGTTGTAGCGCTGACACCAAGGTCTCTAGCACAATCTAAAATACTTTTATACTGTTTGCCTGTAGCAATATCTTCAACAGGTATTCTATTATCCGGTACATAAGGATGCTTTAGGTTGTAATGATATAAAGCTATAGCTTCTTCAATAGTGCATTTTTTTTCACGCATGTGCGTCATAATACTGTTATATCCACAGGGATATTGAGAACGAAGTGATTTACCGTTATACATAATCACAGGTTTAGCAAGCGATTTCTCTCTGGCTTTTTTACCGGCTATACAAGCATTTTCTACCGTATAACCTTTATCTATGTAACCTCTTACCGTGCCATAAGGTATTTTATTTTCTCTACACCAATCAGCAAGTAACTGACCGTTTGGTAATTTATAAACAATATAACTCATATTATTAGCTTTTCTGCCTCCTCTATATACCATTTGTAATCAATATTATCCCACCGAAAGTCGTTAATGTCATTAGCGATTGTGACTTTATAACCAGCTGCAAGCCCTGATATACGTTCTTCGTATTTGGACTTATTGCTTGTGCATACTCGCTCATCCCACTGACCACCTGTTTCTGCCATTACACGGTCATACTCAGCTTGCGTAACGCCGTTTTTGCGTTTGAAAGCTCCAACAGGCCCTGCAGGTGGCATAACTTTGTTAAGATATTGTCCGTCTGTGGATATATAATAACGTGTGTTTTTCTGCACCGGTGTATCACCCCACATGAGTTGTGCGCCACCTCTAGCTTTAGCGGCACAGCAAAAGTCATAAGGGTTATAAGATGTGCGGATATAGGTTTCAATGTCTATACCGTCTATCATATTTGCAACTGCTGCTCGCACGCTGACAACGTTTGAGAAATTCTTATGCCATGCAGCCGGTTGAGCGGATGCTATCGACTCGAAGTAATCATCTGGATTCGGTGTCCAATAAGCGCCTTTGAGTTTAGCTTTTCCGTCAGTGCCGATAGCGATATAGTTATTAACATCTCTAATATACATTTTAGCGTAACGAGCTTCCTCAAGGTCGAGTCGTGTGATACGCTCCCACTCTTTGCAAATTTCAACTGTTTCTTGATAATGGTCTTTATGAACATAATATGTGATACCATCGGTATTTGCTTGAATAACCGAGAGCGTTGGAACTGCTATTAACCGCTCTAACAACATCGACAACATTAACTGTCCGTTGATGGTAATTGTCATAGTGAATTGCGGATCATAAAATACACTAAAAATACTGTTTGATTTACCATAAGCACCATTGAGAGCAAGTTTAATACTGTTAGCCTCAGGGCATTTTTTACCTTTTTCTTTTTGCCATTTTTTGCGCTCTTTTTTAAGGTCGCCGTAAATTTTTGCAAAAGTTTCACCCAGATGTTCGGGGTGCAAACCGTTTACAATAGCTATTGACGGGTACAGAGAGCTAACATCAACATCAACAATCCACCAATCATCGGTTGCTTGGATTCGTTTCTTTTCTACAGAGCCGTGAATACCACCAACACCATAATGATACGTTACGCCGTTCACAGTCGTTGTAAGGTCGGTGAACACACCTTTGGTTTTAATGTTTGTGCTGTCCTCTGCACCGGCATCCGCAATATCATCTGAGGTAAGTGTTTGACTGCACATATAGTCGTAAATACGCTTAAACTCAGGTGTATCTAGGTGAACATAAGGAAATATAATATCTTTTAACGCTATCCGTGTTCTGGGTGTTTGGCGCATTTTTCGCTTGCCTGAGGACATATCGTAGCAAATATCTTCACCAAGTCGTTGTATCATATTTTGCTCACCGATTTTAGTGTCATTCCAGTTATAAACATCAACACCGAAAAGATGTTCCAAACCTTGCCGGAACTCGATAGCGTGGTGAGCGTATTTTGCGAATCGTTTAGTCTCAAGCACGTCGTGTTTATTGTAGCTTACCAACACCTCAACCTGTTCTTTGGTTAATACCGTGCCATCTTTTATCGGCATATCTTGAACAAACGGTGCACGCATGTTTATTTGCAACGCTTTCAAACTTGTGGACTTTGCTTTGTTATCAAAATGGTGCATTTTGAACAAATCTATCTGTGGTGCAAAACGGTCATTAGCCCAGATGATGTGACCGAATCGGTCTTGACCTTCGATAATTTCCATAGCTTTTGCATAAAGCTGTTGATAGGTTGCGGACGGATTGTTCCATAAAAAGTGAATAACCGGATAGTCGAATCCGACATTGTTAAACCCTATCATCGGTGTTTGAGTTCTTGCAAGCTCGTTAAAAAATGCTAATAACTGTTTGCGGTCGTCACGAAATTCTGAGATTTCCCAAACGGACGTAATATCAGAGTTTAACATCTCCATAGCAAACGTAAAGCAGTTTGGGAACGTCTCTATGTCGTACACTATGGCGTTGGTAAGGTTAAGCATTAACTAAATCCTCTAACCTGTCTAAATCATCTCTAATGTCAGCAATTCGTTCTAAAATTGCATCGGTATCAATATCATCATCGGTGTCATAATCAGGTAAATCCTCAATAACTTCTTTAAATTCACCTTGTACGGTGTGATTAGAGCTATCAACGAGTTTGGCAACAAGCGTGTTATCATAATAGATTTCATCACCTATAATTTTAATTTCTTTCATTTTATACCTCCTTTAAAATAGGTGGGGTTGGTGAGGATTTGCACCTCACAGATATACACCTAGAAAGCCGGCATCTCTTTGTAGTATATCTTTTGGAGAGCTAAGGGAGCTACCACTTAACCACATCCGCATCTACCTATTCTGCCACAACCCCATAATAAATGTGGTGTGCTATCAGACTTGCACTGTTTCTCGGTTAGTCAAACCTATGTTACCAACATTTATAACAGTGACTAAATGTTATAAATTGTAACAGTCCACAAGGTACTCTCGTTAGTTCAACTGCGATTTCCTCACGTGCGCCATACTATACAGCTCAGCACACCATAATAATAACTCGGCAGACTTTGACCGGTCTGCCAGCGGTTGTCAACACTTGCGACTATCTGTTGATAAAGTTAGTAGCCGCAAACGGAGTGGCAGTAGCGCCCATCGCAGTTGAGGAGTTCGGCAAAGTTGCCGCAGGGGAAGCGTTTGTAAACCCCTGCATAGGAGCAGCTTGTGGCATAGGAGCAGCAGTCGGCATACCAGCATTAGCAACAAAGTCATAAGCAGGAGCCGGCATTGTAGCAGGAGCAGGCATTGCTTGAGCTACGGGCTGTGCCATAGGCGCTTGCATAGCAGGTGCTTGCTGTGTCATCGGCATTTGTGCGCCAGCAGGTGCAGAGCTGATAGGTGTTGCAGATGCACCAGCAGGTAATGTCGGAGCTTGACCACCAAACAACTTCATTGGATCGCCACCGGAAGAACCTTTAATAGCCTGTCCGTAACCTACCAATTCATAACCGTTTGGATTCCAGTAAATACCACCGTCTTTTTCTTTGTGAACAGTGAGGTTAACGTTTGCAACGATATAATCGCCTGTTTTAATTTCACCTTCTTCAATTTTACGATATGCACCGTTTTCAAATTTGAAAGTACCCGGAAGAAATGCGTTTGTACGAATTTTGATAACGTAGCAACCTGCATAACCGTCACGAGTGTTATAAGGAACGTTAGAACCTTGCGGACATGCAGCGCTATCACCGTTTACAATTTTCCAAGCGAATCGTGTCATATCAAGTTGTTCAGGGTTTGTGTTACCAAATTGTGGATAAACCTTTGCAACTTCTTGTAACACATACGGCCATACATATTGCATAAAATCAGCTTTATTAATAGCCAAGTCAATTCTATGCTCTTTCAACGGCTGACCGTTTTTATCCAATTTCGGTTGGTGAGTGTAATAATCGTTAGCTTGTTCAAAAGCTGTCGGATTACCACCAACGATACGACCTGCAGGTAATCTAAAATTTTCTAATGTCATGTTAATCTCCTAAAAAATTAAATATCTAAAGCTTTACGATATGTTTCTAATAATATTTCTTGCTCGTCTCTGTCCGCAGCGTTCATTTTACGCAGTTTAATAACTGCACGAATCGCTTTGGTGTCAAAACCGGCGCTTTTAGCTTCTGCCATTACATCTTTAATATCAGATGTAATTCCGTCACGCTCGGATTCCAAACGCTCAATGCGTTCAACAATAGTGCGCAGTCTATCGGCTGCAATACCTCCTATCTCTGTCATTATTTTTCTCCAAAAAGTTTATTACCAAGTTTGTTTTCATCAATGTGGACGAGTTTAAAACCGTTATCAGGTCTATGTGTCCACATTTGAATTAAGTCCTCTGGCACACCTGCTCTTTTAGCCTGTGCCGGTGTTACCAACTTTTTAACACTGCAATCAACACCTGATACAGCTTCTATCAGCTCAGGGGTGACATCATCGTTCCATACTGTATTACCGAGAGCTGGTTGAATGTTATACGAATTAACTTTATGACCATCTTTAAGTCTGTGTAAAGCTAAATCTTGATACGCTTCATAAGATTGTTTGATAACCTCTTGAGCACGTTTCAAATTATCTAACATCCAAGAAAGTTTATCGTCGCTCATCTCACTGTCAAAAGCCATATTTGCAACGTCCACAGCGTTCATAGATGCAATTTGTGCCGCCGGACACTGTGAGAGCGATTTGCACTTATAACATTGTGAACCGCTGCAAACAACCGCTTGAGGGTTATCCAACGCAGACTTGAGTTGCTTTTCTAACTCATCAAGCTCTTGCATTGTAATAATCCAATCACGCATCGGTCCTTGTGGGTGAAAAGCTCGAGGTTGATAAATACGGAAAACGAATCGCCACGGTTTCGGGTGACAGAACATACGATAAGCAATAGCATGACTTATCAATGTCCAATTCATTTCCGGTTCAACGATTCGATGACCGTATTTTAAGTCGGCAATCATAACCGTATGTTCATCAACTTGCCCGATATAATCAGCACGACCTCGAATTTCCCATATATCACCGTTACGGTGAGAGGTGTCTTTCTCCACAGAGCAGTTACCCATTTGTATAAGTTGAATATACTGACGGCAGTTTTCAACCATTTCAGCGGTTATAAACAAACCGTTAAATGCTTTCTGTCCTACCAACTCATCAGGATTCGCACCGTTATAAACTTGTTCACAAAGCCAGTGAGCTGCATTACCTTCGTCAGTTGCTTCGGTTGAAGGGTTAAACGGCTCTACACCGCCTAACCGCTTGAAACCGTTGCAAGCCATAAAACGAGGTAATTCTGTGGCTGTGAGCGATAACATTACAAACCTCTTGCTACTAAATCGTTGATAACAAATTGCAAAGCAGGAATGTTATCTTTAACCTGTGCGAGTGTTGTATATTGTAAACCGAACTGAGCGTTAACAGCTTCTACTAACGTTTTAATATCGTTAGGACCGACTTTTTGATTATTCATGCCTACTTTAATCTTCTCAAACATTGTTTGATAAAGCACTGCACTGTCAATTACAGGAGTCGGCTCAGGAGCTATCGGTGCTACTGGAGCAACAGGTGCATAAGGTGGCACTTTAGCTAACTCCTCAGGGGTTGAGTATAACGTGTGATTAACAGCTGCAAGTTCTGGTGACAATGTTACCGCCGGAGCTACCGGTGCAGGTGCTACTACCGGAGCTATCTCAGCTACCGGCTCTTGCACACCTAATAACTCGTTTTTAACTCTGTTAAATTCTTCATCGCTAACACCTCTGCGACGTTGCCAACGCCCATCGCTGTTAATTTTGTGATTAGAGCTATGAATACGGGCATCCCACTGCAAACCGTCAACGTCAGCTATAATAGGATCTTCAACTGGTTGCTCAACTGGTTCCTCAGGCACAACAGCTACTTCTGTCTTGCAAGGTACGTTAATATTTGCAAATAATTTTGCAAATTCTTCCTCATTCATATCTGTGATATTTAAGTTAAATTTCATTTTTACTATCTCCATTTTGTTGTTGACATTTAACGTAAACTGATTTACAACATTGTTAAACAGTTGTCAAGCAAAAAATTTATAAGGAGGTTGATAAAATGACATTTGAAGAAGCGTTAAAAGCTATGAGAAAGGGTAAAAAGGTTAGACGTGAAACATGGGGAAAAGGTTGTTATATTAGAATCGGTTATGTTTGGGATGAATATAATATCGAACATGAAACTTTTGTAACGGGGTTTAATAACGAGGTTAATATTACTAGAATGATAAAACAAAACGATTGGGAGATTGTGGACAATGACTAAATTTACAGTACCAGCAACAACCTTACAACGGTTTATAACACTTTATAAATCTTTAGAGCCTACAGCATCAGAAGCGTTTAAAGTGTTAAAATTAGAAATAAGCAATAGTCGTATGTATTTAATTGGAAGCAACGAATATGTTGCTTGCGTTGAACATCTTGGAGAAACCGAGCAACCTGACGATTCGTGCTATGTTAAAATCAATTCTACATTTATCGATTCGGTTGAAAAAGAAGCTAACGTTGCCGCAACATATACGTTTGAAACGTTGCCGGAGTTAGCAATGGGTTCAACATGTACATCTGACGGTCAAACATTTAACGACTTTATTGTATGGCCGGACGAATCGCCGTTGGACAAATGGAGAGATTGGTTTGTTATTGCTGATAAAAAAGAAGGTTTTATGTATTGCAACCTCGGACAGCTTGTAACACTTTGGGAATGTTCACCAAGCGGTTATGTGACGTTCCCAAAAGTTATCAACGCTGTTGAACCTGTTATCGTTAGAGATGTTAACAACGCTGATTGGTTGGGAGCGTTCATACCTGCTGTTGACGGCAAAACTGTTATTAAACCTGCAACGTTACCGGAGTGGTTATGATAACGCTTAGAGATTATCAACAGGATGTTGTTAATAAAGTTTATAACAGTTGGAACGCTGGGAATCGGAACGTGTGCGCTGTGCTTCCAACAGGATCAGGCAAAACTATCGTATTTTCTAAAATAATCGCCGACCATAAAGCTGTTAATCAAAACTGTGCCGCTATCGCACATCGTAACGAGCTTGTAAGTCAAATGAGTTGTTCTTTAGCCATGATGGGTATTTCACATCGTGTCATAGCTTCAAACACTACCGTAAGTCAAATTATCCACAAGCACAGAGAAAAATTTGGCAAATCGTTTGTAAATCCATCGGAGCGAACAGCAGTTATAGGTGTTGACACGTTTGTAAGTCGTATCGATTCGTTAAAGTCATGGGCTGAACAAATTGACCTATGGGTTCAGGATGAGTGCCAACATCTGCTGACAAGCAATAAATGGGGTAAAACGATTGAAAGTTTTGTAAATGCTCGTGGACTCGGTGTAACCGCTACACCGTGCAGGGCAGATGGACAAGGACTCGGTAAATGGGCTGATGGATTTATGGACGATATAATCATTGGCCCTACAACACGTTTTTTAATCAACAGAGGGTATCTTGCGGACTACGAGATTGTCTGCCCTAAATCCGATTTAAATGTTGAAAACAGCCCGTTGTCTGCAAACGGCGATTGGTCTAACCAAACACTTCGTAAAGCTGCAAGAAAATCTAAAATTGTCGGCGATGTGGTTGAAAACTATCTTAAATATGCTAACGGTCGGAAAGCTATTGTGTTCGCAACAGATGTGGACACCGCTGAGGAGATTGCAACAGATTTTCGTGCTAGTGGTGTTGATGCTGTATCTCTTAATGGTAAAACTGTTTCAAGCTATCGTGATGAGTCAATAAGACGATTCGAAAAAGGAAATTTGCAAGTTCTTGTTAATGTGGATTTGTTTGATGAAGGCCTGAACATTGAGTGTTGCGATGTAGTAATTATGGCACGACCTACAGCAAGTTTGTGTAAGTTTCTACAATGTATTGGAAGGGGGCTCAGACCTTTACCCGGTAAAACCGCCCTTATCATTGACCACGTTAGCAACGTTATTCGGCATGGTTTGCCTGATATGGAGCGTGAATGGACTCTTAACCGCCGTGAACGCCGTGCGAAATCTCAAGCTGATCCAAGCGAGATACCTCTCACAGTATGTAAGAACTGCCTCAAACCTTATGAGAAGTTTAGAACAGTTTGTCCGTATTGTGGATTCGAAAAGCCGTTACCGGAGCCACAAGCACGTAGTATTGAGATGGTTGAGGGTGATTTGGTGCTATTAACGCGTGAAATGCTTGAACGTATGCGACGTGGTACGGTGTTAGAATCGCCTGCAGACATTGCCGCAAGAGTTAATAGAGTTGCAGGGCCGATAGCTGCTAAAGGTGTTGCTAACCGGCAAGCAGAGAAAATTGCAGCACAAGCAGACCTTAAAGAAGCTATCGCTCAGTGGGCTGCTATTGAACGTTTGCAAGGGTTTGACGACCGAGAGATTTATAAAAAATTTTATTTAACAACAGGGTTAGACGTGTTATCAGCGTTGGATGGTTCTCATAGCCGTCAAGAGTTTGAGGACATGGCTAACCGCATTAAGGAATGGTGGAAATGAGAGAGTCTGCAGTAACATCACACGTCCGATTAGCGGCCGCACAACTTAATGTAACCCTTTGGCGTAATAACTGCGGTGGGTTTTACGACGAGCAAGGTCGTTTCGTGCGTTATGGGCTCGGGTCAGAAGCCAAACTTGCCAGCTCCGATTGGATAGGCATACGACCAACACTCATAACACCCGAAATGGTTGGTAGTGTGTTAGGAGTGTTTACAGCCGTTGAAATGAAAGCAGAGGGTTGGCGGTTTAACAACAATGATAAACACCTATTGCAACAAAAACATTTTATTGATATAGTGAACACAAACGGAGGTATGGCAGGTTTCGCACAATCCGTTGATGATTTTTACAGGATAATTAGATATGGTAACCCTAGAGGATAAACATAAACAGTTAGATTTACCTTTTGAAGAAAAGATTAAACAATCTAAACGTTTAATAATGGATTGGTATGCACAATTTAACGGTGGAGTATATGTTGCTTTTAGCGGTGGAAAAGATAGCACTGTGCTACTTCATCTTGTGCGTTCTTTATATCCTGATGTACCTGCGGTTTTTTGCGATACGGGTTTGGAATATCCTGAGATTAGAGAATTTGCACTTGCACAAGATAATGTAGTAGCAATCAAACCTAAATTAACATTCAAACAAGTAATTGAAAAATACGGTTATCCGGTTATTAGCAAAGAACAAAGTCAATATATTTCACAATATAGAAAAGCTAAAAGTGAAAAAACAAAAGAAACACGTTGGAATGGTAATAAATACGGTCAAGGTAAAATATCAAATTGTTGGAGATATTTAACTTTAGCACCTTTTAAGATTTCAGATCAATGTTGTAATATAATGAAAAAAACACCTAGTAAAAAATACGAAAAAGAAACAGGTAGAAAACCTTTTATCGGTACTATGGCTACTGAAAGTTCACAACGTATGAGTTTATATCTTAAAGGTGAGTGCAACGCTTTCAAAGCTAAAAGACCTGTTAGCAAACCTATAATTTTTTGGTCAGACGAAGATATATGGAAATACATTAAAACATATAACATACCTTATTCTCCAATATACGACAAAGGTTTTGAACGGACTGGTTGTATGTTTTGCATGTATGGGTGTCAAAATAAAGGCGATAAACGTTTTGAACTTATGAAGAAATATTATCCTAAAATATACGAACATTGCATGAATAAATTAGGATTAAAAGAAGTTTTAGATTTTATAAATTTAGGAGTGAAATAATGTCTAGTACTGTTAAAATGAAAGAACAAGGTGAAAAAACCCGAGAGCTTATACTGCAAACAGGTTTAAAACTATGGCCGGATGTTACAGCATCTGCTATTGCCACTAAATTAGGTATAAGCCATGCAACGGTTTTATACCATTTTCCTGATATTAAAGAAGCTGTGGCTCAATACGCTTTGGACAGTAATTGCAGTAAAGTAATTGTGCAAATGCTTGCAAGCAATCACAAATTGACAAGAAATATGTCAGGCAGTGAACGTTTGCGGCATTTTGCAGCCGTTGCTAAATCATAGTCAGTACAGTATAGGCCGTTGCTAAATCATAGTCGGTGCAGTATAGGTCTTTGCTAAATCCTAAGAAGCTCAGGGTTACCTTTATATCCACGCTCCCAAATAAACCATGCGTAGCATGTTGCGCTCGATTCGCCTTTAGGGAATTTAGCATCTTTAGAGCATAGGACACGTTTTTTGAATACTGCCACATAACGAGGTGGATTTTCTTCATACAATTTATTGCGACCTTCGGATTCTAAAAATTGTATTCTTAAAAACATACAAACAAGAGGTGCAATTTTGAGAGATTTTTCAATGAATTGGAGAGCATACTTATAGGGTGGATTCGTTATTATAGCATCAAACGGCAATCCATCATAAGGTGTCGGTTGTAAAAAATCAACGCCACCAACGCCATAACCTCTATCAACAAGGTCAGTGCTTATAACTTGGTGACCGTAAAGTTCCATTATCTGTGAAAGGTGCCCTTGGCCCGCGGAACATTCCCAGATAAATTTACCACCTGATTCCCATTCAGGACCAAGCACTTTAAACAATGGTGGTAACGCTGCAGGATCGGTAGCGTAAAAATCTTCCGGTTGACGTTCTTCACCTTCTTTGCGATACAATCCGTGCATATTACCTGTCATTGTAAAATTCCCCTATCTTCTTCTATTTCATTATTTATTAAGAACTGAAAGGTTTTATCACCTTTAGCAATTTGTAACAGCACAGAGCCGTCCGGGTTTTCCACAACGTTTTTAACATACGGACGATTTAATAGCGTTGTGAGCGCAAATATTATTTGATAATATTTTTTACGGGATAACCACATGACAAGACCTCCTGTTACAGCAAACCTATCATTGTCTATAACACTTGTCAACACATTTTTACACACATTAACACATTTTTTCACTTGACAACGGTCATAAGCGGTTATAAGCTCGTCTCATCTTTAATTATTTGGAGGCAATTATGGAACAAAAAAGTTTAACTCTTACCGAACTTGCCGAATACATAGGTATTAGCCGAAGAACGCTATACATTATGATAGAGGACGGCAGATTCCCAGTGGCACCAATAAAGGGTAGCAACCCTAGACGTTGGAATATTGAAGATGTTGATAACTGGAGATTTGGGGGTAAGAGAGATGACGAGTCGAGCAAGTAACATCGAGTTATATCAAGGTGATTGCTTAGAGGTTATGGACACTTTAATTGCAATGGGTGTTAAGGTCGACGCAATTATAACTAGCCCACCGTATAATATGAATTTAAGAGTGAGAAACGGTAAGTATGTTTCCAGAGCAACCTGGCCAGGTCACATTAACGAATTTGCTACAAAATATCAAAATTATACAGATGATTTATCAATGGATGATTATTTTGATTTCCAAGATAAATTTATTAACAAAGCGTTAAAAATAACAAATTTAATGTTTTACAATATTCAAATGATTACCGGTAATAAGATAGCATTATTTAAATTAATAGGTAAACATGCTGAAAAAATTAAAGAAATTATAATATGGAATAAAATTAATGCTGAACCTGCAATAAACAAAAACACTTTAAACAGTCAATTTGAATTTATAATTGTTTTCGAAAACACTAAACCTTTTCATAGGATGTTTGATTATTGTGGATTCGCTCGTGGAACTGAAACTAATGTATGGGATATAAAACGTGAACGAAATACAAAACATAAAGCAGGATTTCCAACTGAATTAGTAAAAAGAATTATAAACAATTTTATACCCGAAAATGCTACAATTCTTGATCCTTATATGGGTTCTGGTACAACAGGTGTTGTTTGTAAAAACCTTAATCGCAATTTTATCGGTATAGAAATTGATGATAATTATTTTGAGATAGCAAAGGAGCGGATAAATGCAAGACCTTAACCTCACTGCTGCTTTTATAGCCTCACTCACAGGCTCACCGGACACCGAGTGCGATTGGCGCGTTATAAACGACCGCAACAAAGGCGAGCAAGGTATTAACCTCAGAGGTAATCTCGCAACACTTGCGAACCAGCTTATAGATTATAATAACCGTGGTTATGGTATTTTCATGACGGTTAACGCTATGAAACCTAACGGTGCTCGCACCCTTGATAACGTTGACCACATCCGCGCACACGTTGTTGATGTTGATGACGTGTTGACAGCTCAGGATAGTTATAATCGTGCTGTCAGCAGTGCTATGCCGCCACATTTCGCTGTTCAATCCTCACAAGGTAAATTCCACCTTTATTGGCTTGTGCAACCATACACCGGCAACGATTTTTACACCGCTCAACAACGTAAACTTTGCCAACTTTATAACGGCGACTCTAACGTTATCGATGCTACTCGTGTTATGCGTGTTCCGGGGTTTATGCATTGTAAGCATAAGCCTCAACTCACAACGTGCTGGGCTATTGTCAACGCTCCACGTTATACATCACAGCAAATTGCCGATAACCTTGCCAACATTAACATTGTTGAACGTGTTGGCAACCGTTATCAGCTCGGTACACCTGAAATGGCTGCAAGGTCGTTAGATTGGCTGTATTTCGGGCTTGAACGCACTGATCCAAACGAATTGTCGCGTGAAGATTGGCTAACGTTAACAGCTGCTTATAAGCAAGCCGGTTGGACATTTGCCTCAGAGCAAGAATTGTTACAGCACTGGCTTGAGTGGTGTGCTAAGTATAACGGTGATGATGCTAAAGAAAACACCAAACTTTGGAACTCTATTAAAGATACAGAAGTCGGTTGGAGTCGTTTTAAACGAGTTACCAACATTGAAGGCTGGTTAGTTAATCATGACACACCACCAACAGACCAAGAGTTGCAAGAGCTTGCTAATCCTACTGTTGATGTTGAGCAAGTGCTTGCAGAGTTTGAAACGTTAAACACAGACCAGAAACAATTATGGTTTAAAAATTGTTACTTTGTTGAACGTGAAGGTAGGATTTTCTCACCGACAGGGCGGTTTATGAACGAAACACAATTTAACGGTCGTTACGGTGGTAAACTGTTCTCAGTGCGTAAAGGTGCTCAGAAAATTGTTGATAACGCATGGCAAGCAGCTTTAAGGTCGACAGACTGGACAATCCCCAAGGTGGACCATTGTCGGTTTCTGCCGGATTTAAGACCGTTTGCAATCGTTACCGATGATATGAATAGACGTGGGTTAAATACGTACATACCGGCTAATATTCGCCACCACAAGGGTAATGTTGACAGATGGTTAGATTTCCTAAGCAGGATATTTAACACACCGTCAGACGTTAAAATTTTCCAAGATTATGTAGCTCACTGCATTAAATACCCCGGACATAAAATTCCGTGGTCGGTGCTGTTACAGTCTGCCAAAGGTATTGGTAAGCAAATGATAGGTGATGTGATTAAATATTGCATTGGCGACTCGTACACTTATCAACCGGATGCAGAGGAACTTGTTAGCGGTGTTAGCCAGTTCAACGGTTGGATGCGTAATAAACTTATGATACTCGTGGACGAAGTGCGTGTTGGTGACCGTAATGACCTTATGAACGGCTTAAAAACCATTATTACTGATAGACGAATCGCCGTTGAAAGCAAAGGTGTCGATCAGGAGATGGAGGATAACGTTGCTAACTGGATATTCTTCTCTAACTTCAAAGATGCTTTTCCGATTGACGAGAATGAGCGCCGGTATTGCATATTTTACTCTAAATTGCAATCAGCTGCACAAATAGCAGAGGCAGGATTGGATAAAGACTTTTTTGATATGATGTATCACTGGTTAGAAATGGAAGGCGGTTACGCACAACTTGCCGACTATTATCTCAACTATCCGATTGAGAAAGGTGCGTTGCCACATCGTGCGCCGCAAACTTCTAGCTATGATGAAGTTATAAGAATTGGCAGAAGCCCGTTGAGAGTTCTGCTTGATGATAAAGTTGAAGGTAAGGAAAGAGGATTCCGCGGTGGATATGTCAGCTACACAGCATTTGCGAAAGCTATTGCAGATGCTAGCAATATACGCACTAAACCCCTTGAACATACTATCAAAGCTATCATTGAGAATAAAGGTTATGAGGAGTTAGGTTATACCAAAGCACCGGTAAGCGGTGAGGACTTAACACACCCGAGTTTAATATATGGGTTAAGAGGTGCTGGACTGGCTGTGGATAACTATGAGGATGCACAAATTTAAACCGCTGAGAAATTCTCTCAGCGGTTAAAGCGGTTAGAAGAATTAATCAACAGACTTACGGTTGTCAATCTCCATGATACTCATTAAGCGTTCAAACCTTAACTTATCCCAATGATCAGCTTTGAGTGCTTTTAACTCCGGTTTGACATGGGATTCATAAAATACCATGTTATGAGCGCAAGCAACATTATATCCTTTGATAAATTCTGAGTGCAGCTCACGTTCATAGCGTTTACGTGTTATGAACATTTCTTTGTCACCTGCAATTGGATTTTGCCCTTTTCAACCTCAATCGTATAGTTATCCGTATTCGTATGGCTCACAGTGTAACTATCGACTTCGTTCGTTAAGTCTTTATCGCTGAATACGTGTTTTAATACTTCGGCTAATGTCATTCTCTTCCTCCATTTAAGTTCCAACGGTTATAAATTAATAAGTTTGTTTTGCATTGTTTGAGGTGTTTCTCCTCAGGGTTAGTGCCCTGAACAGCATTCACCTTGCACCAATTAATGTACACATCTTTTAGCACATCCTCAGGGTTAAGCTTATCAGGGTATATCTCGGTTATGTCCGCATCGAGTTGATGCTTAACAAAAGACACGCATCGCTGTATGCCGGTTATCTCCGGAACATCAAGCACGTCTTGAAAATAGACATTTCCACGGCTCGCCACGACCATACTTGTTACGTCGTTTTGAGACTTAACGTAGATTTTAACAATCATCTTTTCACTCGTTCCAAATAGTTCGTTCATGCACTGGGTTTCTAAATCGTCTTTGCTCATTGTTACTCCTTAAATAAAACCACTGTCTTATTTGTTATTCAACAGCATACCGGTTATAAAACCAATAATCCAACAAATCCAACCGTACAAAATTTCATAATCCATTTTCTTAATCTCCTTATTTCAAATGTCCTGTTAGCCATAAAGCATAAATAAAGCTCCTGCACCAAATAACATTATAAATACTCCTTAAAATTAATCTCCAACCACTCTCTAAGCTCTGGTTTGACTTGTAGTAGCTTTTGAGCTAGGGTGCTACAGTCTTTTAATAAATCTTCTTTTTTTCTTGATTTTATAACAGCGTCTTTAAGTGTACACCCCTTAGAAAGTTGCTTTCTTATTCTTTGTCTTTGTGCGTCATCGATGTGCTTACACCAATCCGTAGGTATATTATATCTCGTGGAATACCGAGGAATTTGTTTATAATCTAGTGCTTCTTCGATTGACATACCCCTTAATACTCGTTTTCGAATTGAGCCATAAGGCAGGTTGTTTTCTCGACAATATTTGCGCAAACTAATTCCATTTATATAATATTTTGGTGGGTTTATCTTTTCAAAGTATTTCATTTATCTTCTCCTAATGCTTGGTTGATTTCTTTGTCTAGTCTTGTGTTATTTTTAAAATGGTCTATATTGCCTTTATAATGTTTTCGCAGATAATCAATTTCATCTTTGCACTCTTTCAGCAGTTCTTTGAGCTTGGTGTTTTCTTCTGCAAGCTCATTATAAGCAATGCTTGTTTCGGTTGCTTGCTTATCTTTTCGCTCGTAGATTTTGATTACTTCCTCAAGGTGTTTGTTATATTTTTCGCTTGCTTGCCATTCATCATAACTCGGCACTGGTGCGAGGACTTGTTCTATCAAATAAGGGTGTTTCATAAAATCGCTAAACTCTGTATAATAATCCATTATTATAGATTTAACATTATCCGCATATACACCCTCTTTTAATTGCACATAATACCAACCATCAGGTAGTTCCCCTTTTTTCCATTTCTCGGTTAAATCAGTCATCTCTTTACCTTTATTAACTCCTCACAATCCTCTGAAAAGTCAGCATAAGACATTCTGTTAGGCGTCTTTTCTAACCAGTCTTTTTCTTCTTTTGTTAGCTTTCGCAAGCAGTCCTTTACCGGACATTCGTCTTGCTTGCTACAAGCGGTAAAATCTAAACTGCGGGTCATTCTTCATTCTTCCTTAAATTCTTTGCTGTTTATAGCTTCTATCCAAGTTGGATATTCAGCCACCAATACCATATATTTCTGTATATCATTATATCTAGCCCATTCCCAAGCCTCTCCGTCTTGCAAAATAAGGTCATATCTATAAAATTTAAAATCTTTGGTTGGTGGATATACTTTAGTTACAACAATTCTGTCAATTCCACTCTTATCCTTTTCTTTAAACTCATAAACCTGTCCTACTTTTATCATTCTTCATTCTCCGTCTTAAATAAATCATCTATGTTTGCTTTACTCTTGCCAAGGTAAACTTTATCGTCAAAGCTAGAAAAACCCGCAACAGATTGACCTGTTTCCCATATTCCCCAAAATATTCCATATTTTTCAAAGGTAATAACGAGTTTCAATCCCCACTCTTCGCTATAAAAAACATCTCCGACTTCTGGTGTATCTTTACTCATCTTCTAACCTCATAACGTTAATTATTACAATGCTTCTAAAATCATTTTCTTTGATAATACACTTTCTTATTTCTGATATAGCTTTTGATGTTATTTTATCACAGTTTAACTCTAACCAACAACTTCCAAAGCCTGTTTGCAACGTTTTATTTTGAAAATTATAAGAAACGTAATATTTACTCATTTTACTCCTCACAAACATCATCAATTATTTTGTTTAACTGTTCTGCGTGCAGGATTCCCCTCAGCGTTCCATCTTTTTCAGCGTTGTTAATCATTCTTCATTCTCCATAAAATCCGTTTTTTAAATCTTCTAGGCACATAATTAAAGCTTCAAGCCTATAATGAATATCTATACTTTCTGTCGCTTTTGACATATCTCTTATACAATTAACGCATTGCTCAAACCCTTCTTTTTGGGTTTGCAATAAGAGTTTTTTAAGCTCTTCTTCCATAACTAATCTCCCCAAAATTTAAGTTCAGACTTCTTGGCTGGACGGAATTGGGAATAAGTATTATCATTATTACCTTTAGTAAAAGGGAAAGGTGTCCTTGGAGTATATTTCATAAGAACTCCTAATGATTTTTCTTCATCATCATTATCCCAGAACCAACCAACACAGCCCACCATTTTTTCATAATCCACAGGTCTTGTTATCTCTGTTTTATCGTGCCAGTCGATAGCGATAAGACTGGTAAAAAAATCTTTTTGAGTATCTAAATATTCTACCATAGTTCTTGGTCTATCAAAACACTCAATCTGTTCTAAAAATATGCGAACTATTTTATCAGGCAATATATTCCATAAATCTGCCATATCTTTTTTATTTTTAATATCAAATATTCTCTGTGTCATTTCAGCACCTCGTCTACTCTCTTTATTGTTTCATCCGACCATTCTTTTAAAATGTGTTCGCTTATAAGTTTTTTGCATTCTTTGAGAACAGTCTTCAGTTCCTTAATCATCTGCTCTTTAATCTCTAACTTGTCTCTCAGCTCCATATTGGCTATTTGTGATAAGAGTTCTTTACTCATTCATCTTCTCCACTTAAAGCTGCGCCGTCGTTTTTCTCAACGGTAAAAGAATATTCTTTGAGCTCCGCATATTTTGCGTCTAACTCTTTTATAGCTTCTATGTTTATATAATCAGGCATTATTTAAATAACCTCCCAATCCAAGTGTAATACCAAGGCTTCCAACGCTTTGTCCACGTATACAACGCCGGATGCGCTTTATACTTTTCAATCAGCCTTGCACGGTTAATTAATATACCGTCATTTGTCACCAAATAATCGTTACGCAATTCTAACGGCAATCTCAGGTATAATTTATGCAACTCAGAGCTTGTGTGACCGACTTTAAACCCTCTGTGTTTCATCTCCCAACACAAGTCTATATACCTGCGCATGCAATATGTAGCGTGCTTGCGCGCCCAGCGTAAATGTCCGTCACCGAGTTTATAAGTCTCAGGGGCGTTCTCAGTGTTGATATTTTGTTTAATAACTCTTGGTAACTCATGATACTCTGCGATTAAATGTTGATCAGAAAGCTCTTTAACCGGTACAACGTTAATTCTGGTCATTACTAATCTCCTTAATTTTATTCTCCCAATATTTAATTTTGTCCTCATCCTCTTTTTGTTGAGGTGACAAATAATAGCTGTCATTGCTTATCTCGTGCATCCATGCGTCCTCTTTAGCACGTTTTAAAGCTTCACGAGCTGCTGATAATGTTTTACTAGGCATCTGTTTTCTCCTTGATTATAAAATTTGCACCACATAATAATTCTCCAAGCTCTTGCGCTTGTTTATAACTGTCGCAAACGTTGATAACTTCCTCAGCATCATTTAATAAGTTCCACTCCGTGCAACGCTTAAAAGGCATCATCAACGCCTGACGGCTGCTATCAGCGTTCCGAGCATATATAGCTTTATAGTCATAAGGGCTCGGAATGTTGATAATGATGTCAATGCCGATAAACTCTTTTATTTTCTCCCAATCAGATGTTAACACTTTAAACTCATCAATAAATGTAAACTCACCTTTATATACAACATCTTTAACAAATAGCCGTTTAGCGTCGTTTTGAGCTTGTTTAAGGCGTGCTTCATAGTCAACATACTCTAACCCTTGGACATCTGCCGGCATGCCATCAGCGTTCCAAAATTCGAACATAGGAATAGCACCGTTACGCTCTATCAGCATAACTCTGTTATTGCACGCTACGAACTCTCCGTTCTTAGGGTTTTGATACACATAGTGCATTTGCGGCCATAATTTAGAAACGCTAAGAGTCGTTGATAGTGCCGGATGCCAGAATGATGTCATGATTAACCTCCAAAATTAAATTATGTAACTGTTCTACAACATTGTTAAACAGTTGTCAAGTAAAAAATTGAGGGTGGCCATATATGACTTTTCAAATTTGGGACGAAAAAAAATCACCGACACTGCCGGTGAAGTTAGTCTAGCTTATATACAAGGGGAGCCTATCAGAGTTGAGGGGGGCCCTATGGCAAATTCCTATTTAAGGGCAAAAAATCGAGGGGGGCTATATAGCAAATTTCGAATCCGGAGCGAAATTTTTTGGCTTGACATTATACACGTTATATGCGTTAATAGCGTTGTAAGTTTCATATCTGCTAATTTGATACTTATATCTTCGGGCCACCCTCTTTGAACACCTCGAGAGGGTGGTTTTATTTTGCTCTTGACAATACACTTGTTCTATGCGTTAATAGTGTTGTTGCTACCACTAACTCATCAACCTCTCAAGTATAATGCCCGCTTGAGAGGTTTTTTTTTTTTATGCGTTATACGTCGCCCATGGTTATACGTCGCCCATAGCTGGCTCTGAGTTGCATGCACCGCCGGATTTTATATGTCGCCCATAGCTGACCGCGTGTAATAGTACCGCACGTGTAAGCGTAGGGCGCGCTCGTGTACGTGTAATAGTACCGCACGTGTAATAGTACCGCACGTGTAATAGTACCGCATGTCTGAACGAACCGCAGGGACGGTTTTTAGTCTGTTGAAGTCTGTTGAAGTCTGTTGAAGTCTGTTGAAGTCTGTTGAAGTCTGTT
>ODAI013790208.1_pt1 | contig 53649 bp, 37 predicted proteins | sample 1539321 | NCBI WGS metagenome assembly ODAI01 (sample SAMN02144231, study PRJEB22623) | gut metagenome | biome: sheep rumen | host: Ovis aries | place: New Zealand | reverse complement strand
GCAGACTCGGTCGTCATCCCAGTGCAGTGCGAATACTTTGCACTTGAAGGCATCAGCAAGCTGCTCAACACAATCAAGATCATCAAAAGCAAGCTCAACCCGAAGATGGAGATCGAAGGATTCCTGCTCACCATGTACGACAGCCGCCTCAGACTAGCCAACCAAATCTATGACGAGGTGAAGCGGCATTTCCAGGAACTAGTGTTCAAAACAGTCATCCAGCGCAACGTCAAGCTCAGCGAAGCCCCCAGCCACGGCCTGCCCGTCATCCTCTATGATGCCGACTCCAACGGTGCGAAGAACTATCTCGCACTAGCAAAAGAAATTATCAAGAAAAACAGCAAAGACAAAAAGAATTAACCCCTAACAGCACACATCTGAACAATATGGCTACAAGAAAAAAATACAATAGAACTGCCAAAAACGTCTTAGGGCGAGGGCTCGACGACTTCGGCAAGGGCGTGGACGCACTCATCGACACCAGTGGGCTGCAGACACAAGGTAGCTCGACCTTCAAGGAAGTTCCCCTCGACCAGATCGAAGCCAACCCCAACCAGCCGCGCCGCGAGTTTGACGCCGAGGCCCTGCAAGAACTGGCGACCAGCATCAAAGAAATCGGGCTTGTGCTGCCTATCGCACTGCGGCAGGTTGCAGAGAACCGGTACCAGATCATTGCCGGAGAGCGCCGATGGAGAGCCTCACAGCTCATCGGGCTCGACGCCATCCCAGCCTACATCCGCACCATTGACGACGAGAACATCATGGAAATGGCACTCGTGGAAAATATCCAACGAGAAGACCTCAACGCCATTGAAGTGGCACTCGCCTACGAGCACTTGCTGGAAAACAGCAACACGACACAAGAAAAGCTCGCAGGGCGCATTGGAAAAAGCCGCGCCGACATCGCCAACTACCTGCGGCTGCTCCGACTGCCGGCCCTGGTGCAAATGTCATTGCAGAAAAAAGAAATCGGCATGGGTCATGCCAGGGCATTGCTGGCCATCGAAAGCCCGTCGATGCAGATCAAGATCTTCAAGGAAATCCTGAAAAACGGCTACTCCGTACGCAACGTCGAAGACCTTGTCAAACGCATCAAAAACGGCGAATCCATCGACAACAGCACGAAAAAGACAAGTCAGAAATCGCCCACAAGCGCAGAATTCGACCTCCTGAAAAAAAGGCTCTCGCAATTCTTCGACACCAAAGTGCAAATAAACTGCTCGAACGGAAAAGGGAAAATCTCCATCCCATTCGCCAACGAAGAAGAGCTGGAACGCATCATGAACCTGTTCGACAAGATGAAAGAAAGCAAGTGAAACGCCGCCTCTCCGACAAGACATACCGCCTGTTGCTGCTGACAATAGCCTATTTGCTCAGTCCAATGACTTCGACGGCCCAGGAGGTCGCCGAAAAAGACACCGTCGGTGCCGTGAGCATCACGCCCACGACTGAAGACAGCCACATAGGAAAGACCCCAGCCCAAAACATCAAGCAGCCAACGGAAAAACGCTTAAAGCGCGACTGGAAAACTTGGAGGCCCAACCCCAAAAAAGCGGTATGGATAGCACTGGTGCCCGGAGCTGGACAAATTTACAACCGGAAATACTGGAAACTGCCCATCGTCTATGGAGGGTTCCTCGGCTGCACATACGCCATCACATGGAACCAAGCCATGTACAAAGACTATTCACAAGCCTACAAAGACATCATGGACGACGACCCCGACACGCAAAGCTATAACCAATTCCTGCACTTGGGCAACATCATCACCGAAGACAACATCGAGCGCTACAAATCCGTTTTCAAAAAACGGAAAGACTATTACCGGCGCTACCGCGACCTGAGCTACTTCGTGCTCGTGGGCGTATATGCCCTGTCCATCATCGATGCCTACGTGGACGCCTCACTCTCCGAGTTTGACATTTCCAAGGACCTCAGCATGAGCATCAAGCCAACGGTCATCAGCGACCAACAAGGCAGCAATCCGCTGAAATCCTCTGCACTGGGCATCAACTGCAAATTATTCTTTTGAAACAACTTGAAGACAAGCAACAAAACAGAACCATTCACTAAATCAAAAGCATGAAAAGAAAATTTCACATACTCACCGCACTCATCCTCCTCAACGGGACCTGCAAAATACATGCACAATACGAAAACGAGTTCACCGTCACCTCCGAAGAAGGAGAAAAAGCCGTCATCACGGTTCCCGAGGCCATGACCTACACCATCGACAGCCTCTTGAGCAACTACAATGCACAGACATACCTCGAAGTCGACACCACCTGCAACATGCGCGACTTCAACCCCGTTTTTGACCGCGAGACCTACATCGACCGCCTCAAACGCCTGCCCACCATGATGGAAATGCCCTACAACGAAATCGTGCATCAGTTCATCGAGCGTTACAGCGGCAGGCTACGGCGCTCCGTCAGCTTCATGCTGGGAGCCTGCAATTTCTACATGCCCATCTTTGAACAAGCCCTGGAAGCCTATGGGCTGCCGCTGGAGCTGAAATATCTTCCGGTCATTGAATCAAGCCTGAAACCCAATGCCGTATCGCATGCCGGCGCCGCCGGACTATGGCAATTCATGATTACCACAGGGAAGCAATACGGCCTGGAAATCAACTCACTGGTAGACGAGCGCCGCGACCCCATCAAGGCTTCCTATGCCGCCGCCCGCTACCTGAAAGACCTCTATCGCATTTTCAATGACTGGAATCTCGTGATTGCAGCCTACAACTGCGGACCCGAAAACGTCAACAAAGCCATCAGGAGAGCCGGCGGACCCACCGACTACTGGCACATCTACCCCTACCTGCCCAAGGAAACCAGAGGATACGTACCCGCATTCATCGCCGCCAACTACATTATGAATTACTATTGCGAGCACAACATCTGCCCCATGAGCACCACACTGCCCACGAAGTCGGACACCATCATGGTCAGCCGCGACGTACATTTCGAGCAGATTGCCTATTTCTGCGGACTAAGCATTGAGCAAATCAAAGACCTGAACCCACAATACCGCCGCAACATCATCAACGGCAGCACACAACTCTCCGTCCTACGGCTACCCACGGAAGCCATCAATGCCTTCTTGGACAACGAAGAAGACCTCTATGCCTACAATGCCGACTCACTGCTGAGCAAACGCATGGAAGTTACCGTCAACAACACCGTTCCCGCCTACACCCCCCCCAGGAAATCGGGACGCAAGAGCAGATATTCCAGCAAGAGCAAATACAGAAAAGGCAAGAAAGCAGGCAGAAGGAGCAGCCGGTCGAGCGCGAGCAGCCGGAAAAACAGGAGAAGGAGATAAAAAAGGACAAAAATAGCTTAAAAAAGATGCAGACAATGGACGAAATGGAGCCCCAGCAACAGCTGGAAAAAGAACAAGCCGAGGAAAAGCTCATACAAGATGCCTTCCAGAGACTGCTGGACAGTTATCTGGCATCCCGGCATCGCAAGAAAGTAGACATCATCACCAAAGCCTTCAACTTCGCACGCCAAGCACACAAAGGCGTAAGAAGACTTTCGGGAGAGCCCTACATCATGCACCCCATCGCCGTCGCGCAAATCGCCAGCGAAGAAATGGGGCTCGGCTCCACCAGCATTTGCTCGGCACTGCTACACGACGTGGTAGAAGACACCGACTATACCGTCGAAGACATCGAAAACATCTTCGGGCCGAAAATCGCGCAAATCGTCGACGGGCTAACCAAAATCTCCGGCGGCATCTTCGGCGACCAAGCCTCTGCACAGACCGAGAACTTCAAGAAACTGCTGCTGACAATGAGCGACGACATCCGCGTCATCCTCATCAAAATCTGCGACCGGCTGCACAACATGCGCACCCTGAGCTCCCAGCCAGCCAACAAACAATACAAAATTGCCGGCGAGACGCTCTATATCTATGCGCCGCTCGCCAACCGCCTCGGCCTCAACAAAATCAAGACCGAGCTCGAAGACCTGAGCTTCAGATACGAGCACCCGGAAGAATATTTCAACATCCAAAAAAAGCTGCAACTCACCCAGGACGATCGCGACAACCTGTTTGAACGCTTCACGGCACCCATCAGGAAAGCCCTCGACGAGAAAGGCATCCAATACGACATCAAGGCGAGGATCAAGACACCTTACTCCATCTGGAACAAAATGCAAAACAAGCATGTGACCTTTGACGACATCTACGACATCCTCGCCGTGCGCATCATTTTCAAGCCCAAAAGCCCCGAAAGCGAAATCAACGAATGCTTCGACATATACATCGCCGCCAATAAAATATACAAGTCACACCCCAACCGCATGCGCGACTGGCTGATGCACCCAAAAGCCAACGGCTACCAGGCACTCCACGTCACACTGATGTCAAAAGAAGGACGATGGATAGAAGTACAAATACGTTCCGAGCGCATGGACGAAATTGCCGAACAAGGATTTGCGGCCCACTGGAAATACAAAGATGGCGACGACACAACCGAAGACGACAACGAACTCAACGACTGGCTGCGCACTATCAAGGAAATCTTGGACGACCCGCAGCCCGACGCGATGGACTTCCTCGATGCCATCAAGCTCAATCTCTTCGCCTCCGAAATCTTCGTCTTTACCCCAAAAGGAGAGATCAGGACCATGCCCGCAGGCTGTACGGCACTCGACTTTGCCTTCCAGATACACACCTTCCTGGGCAGCCATTGCATCGGCGCAAAAGTGAACCACAGACTCGTGCCCTTCAGCTACAAGCTCAAAAGCGGCGACCAAGTGGAAATCCTCGCCTCAAAGTCACAGCATGTGCAGCCCGACTGGGTCAACTTCGTCTATACGGCAAAGGCAAAGGGGAAAATCATGGCGATTCTCAGACGCGAGAACAAAGAAAAGCAAAAAGCCGGCGAAGAACTGCTCAACGCTTTCCTGCGAGAACATCATATTGAGCCGACATCATTTGTGCTCAATAAACTGTGCAAGCTGCACGGGTTTTCCAAGACCGAAGAACTCTTCCTTGCCATCGGCGACAAAACGCTGAAACTCAACAACAAAGACATCAACGAAATACTCAGCAAGAGGAAATCTGTCGAACAAGGACACGGTTGGCGGCGCTATGTACCCTTCTTGCCATCAAAAAAGAAAGGCAACGCAGAGGAAAAGCAAAATTATTTTATCGTCGAGGAGAACTTCAACCGCAAAAAACCGGTCATCATCAACGAAGAAAACATCAACGCATTCGTGTTCCGCAACTGCTGCCATCCCATTCCCGGCGACGACGCATTGGGCTATATCGACGACAAAAAGCACATCGAGATCCACCACCGCGCGTGCCCCGTCGCCGCAAAGCTCAAGTCAAGCTTCGGCAACCGGATCTTAGATGCCAAGTGGGACATGCACCGCCGGCTGCTCTTCGATGCCACCATCCAAATACGCGGCATCGACAGAAAAGGCATGCTGAGAGATGTTTCCGAGGTATTGTCAAACCAATTCAACATCGACATCCGGAGACTGACCGTCTCGAGCAACGAAGGCATTTTCGACGGCATCATTGAAGTGCGCGTACACGAAAGAACGGACCTGAAAGCCATCATGCAGGCACTCAAAAACGTGAAAGGGATGAAAGAAATCGTGTAAAAAGGCTCAAAAAACACAGGCATGAGAGTTACAGTTGACCATCTCACACAACTTTTCAAGGCATTCAACCAAATGTACTTCGACGACCGGCTTCCTCTGCCACGCCTGATGCTCTCGAACTCCAAGACATGTCTCGGATCGATGAGATGTCGCCGCAGGCGAACGCTTTTCCGCACTGAGAACTACGATTTCACCATCAGGCTGACTACCTTCTACGACATGGATGAAGGCGAGACCCAGAACATACTTTTGCACGAGATGATTCACCTGTACATTGCCTGCAACAACCTCACAGACAGCGCGCCACATGGAAGGATTTTCAGGCGGCTCATGCACGAGCTGAACCGAAAAAGCGGCAGAAACATCACCGTCAGCACATCTACAAAAAACTGGAAACGCAGCACACCGAGAACCAGGTCAAAGAAAAACATACTGGCACTGGTCACCTGCGACGACAAGCATTTCCTGTCAGTCGTCCACTCAAAGTATGTTCAGCAACTCAACCAGCGGCTTCAGCAACAGTCGCCCATCAAACAATATTGCTGGTTCACGACTGACGACGAATTCTTCGACGACTTCCCCGTTGTCCGCTCGCTGCGCGGCAGAAAGGTCTCTGCACAACTTTTCCACGAAAAGACACAAGGCCGGTGCTGGACAAAAGAACCATGAGACTTGGAATGTAGGATTTCATCACAACGGCCGGTTCCAGCGCGTGCAAAATATGCTTTTTTACGCTGTCAACTCCTTCGCACGCTTCAAAGCGATGTCAATATGCCCACAAATATTCTCTTCGCCCAATAGCTGATGGAAACCATTGTTCCTCAGCACCTGCTCCACCTTCGGCATAACACCGGAGAGCACGACAATAATGCCGTCGCGCTGACTGGTCTTGCACAGATTCTCCAAGTTATGCAGGCCCGTCGAGTCGATAAAGGGAACCTTTCGCATACGGATGATGCGCACTTTTGGACGGTTGCCGTAGCGCGCCATGATATCCTCGAACCGGTTGCCCGCACCGAAGAAATAGGGACCGTTGATTTCATAAACTTCCACACCCTCGGGAATGATCAGATGTTCGAGGTCGCCGCGCCCCATGTCAGCATCCTGGTTGAGGTCTATCTCATCTAAAATCAGCTTCACCTCTGTCGTTTCCGCCATTCGCTTCATGAACAGCAGGCAGGCACAAATCAAGCCGACTTCAATGGCTATGGTCAGGTCGAATATGATGGTCAAGAAAAAGGTCAGCAACAACACCGTAACGTCGCTTTTGGGATTGTGCATCATGGACAGGAACGAGCGCCAACCGCTCATGTTATAAGAAACTACCACGAGCACTCCAGCCAGGCACGCCATCGGGATGTATTGGGCAAGCGTCATGAGGAAGAGGAAAATAAGGAGCAGAACGGTGGCATGGACAATGCCTGCAATGGGCGTCCGGCCACCGTTATTGATGTTGGTCATCGTGCGGGCGATGGCACCTGTGGCAGGAATACCGCCAAAAATAGGCGAAACCACATTGGCAATGCCCTGCCCAATCAACTCCGTATTGGAATGATGATTATCGCCCGTCACGCCGTCTGCCACCGTCGCAGAGAGCAATGACTCAATTGCACCGAGTACGGCAATCGTGATGGCAGGGCCTATCAGCCCTTTGATAACGTTCCACGAGAGCTCGGGCACTACGGCATCTGGCAAGTTGGCACTGATGCTAAATCTGTCGCCGATGGTTTCAATAGAATCAATGCCGGCAAAACGCTTTAACAACAGCACTATAACTGTCACAATGATGATGGCTATCAAGGACCCGGGGACTTTCCTGCTAAAACGCGGAGTGACGACGATGATCACGATGCTCACCAGCCCCATCAACAGGCTCCAAGGATTGATCTTGTCAATATTCGCAAAATAAACGCCCCAGTTCTCAATGAAGTCCGACGGCACAGTCCCCATGCTCATGCCAAAGAGGTCTTTAATCTGCGTCGTAAAGATCGTCACGGCAATGCCACTCGTAAAACCGACCACAATCGGATAAGGAATGTACTTGATGATAGTGCCCAGCCGCAAAATACCCAACAAAATGAGGAAAACACCAGCCATGAGGGTAGCTATCGTCAGGCCTTGAATGCCATATTGCTCAATGATTCCTGCTACGATAACGATGAAAGCTCCCGTGGGACCGCCAATCTGCACTTTGCTCCCGCCCAATGCCGATATGATGAAACCGGCGACAATAGCTGTAATAATACCCTTTTCAGGAGAGACGCCGGATGCGATGCCAAAGGCAATGGCAAGCGGCAAAGCCACAATGCCTACTATCAAACCAGCCATCGCGTCTGCCAGAAATGTTCTACGGTCGTAATTCCTCAACGAAGCCAATGACTGAGGCTGAAAAACACCCTTTACTCGAGTGATAATCTTCTGATTCATCGGATTTTACTTTAAAATTCCTTATGGTAATAAAAACGCTGCAAAATTATGTTTTTAGTCAATAAAAACCAAGAAAAAAGATCTTTTTTTGTCATCAATCCCATAAGATATGTACCATTTAGGCATCATATCTCATGGAATTGAAAAATATAATATACTGATATTCAACGACTTACAAGTTCAACCGACAACTCGCTCCTGCCATCAGCCAGAGGCCTGGCTGGCGCACGGCACCCACATCGTAATAATGGTGATTGGTGAGGTTGTCGGCCTGCACCCAGAACTTGTACTGCCTGCCAGTCCAGACAATTTTCGCATCGATTTTTGCGTAAGGGTGAAAGCCGTTCATACGCTGCTGCCACCGGAAACTCCACGAGGCGGAAAGGTGCCGCCAGATGCGATGGTCGAGCTGGGCAATCACTTTGTGACGCAGATATTCCAGTGCATAAAGCGACTTGAAGATTGGCTGGCTGGTCTCGTGACGCTGATGGATAAAGGCATAGCCGAGTTTGAGGTTGGTGATGAAAAAGCGTTCGCCCAACATCGGCGCAGGTCGCCATGAGGCATCGACGGAAAATCCCATGTTGTCGAGCTTGCCGATGTTGAGCGCATGATACTTGCTCGAAGTTTCTGTCTCATACACCCAGTCAATCATGTTTGTGCCTTTGCTGTAGAACGTGTTGAGCGTCGCCGCCAGGCCTTTGTGCCTGAATTGTGCGCTGATCTTGAGCATTTCGGTGCGTTCCGGCAATAGGCGGAGATCGCCTTGTTGCACGGAATTGTTGGTGTACAAGTCGGTGTAGGTCGGCATTCGAAGCGCCTTGTTCCACGATGCACACAGTTTCCAGTTTGGATTGGGGCGACAACTCAAGTCGATTCCGGGATAGAGCCTGAATTTGCCGTCGAGTCCTGTGTTTTGATTGGCAAGCAGGCCCATGGAAAGGGTTAGTTTGTCGAGGATGAAGTTATGCTCAAGAAACAGGCTGTTGTTCGTCCGCTCGCCGCGCCTTTGGTACTTCCGGTCGGTCTTGGGGATGTCTCGCCAATGCTCTTGAGCCATCATTTCGCCGAGTGCAGTGCTGAGAATCCGCTCACGCCGCACATCGGCACCGATTGCCGTCTTTCCCAGAGTCCAAGTGTAATAGCCGTTGAACGAAACCCCGAAGACATCGTTTCTATGGTAGTTTTCGCCCGCTGCGGCACCGGCGGTGCCCCTGATGAGTTGATAGTGGTCATAGTCACGGTGCCAATAGAGCGACGGCAAGATGGTCAGCCGCGTATGTGGCACGGCGACTTTGGCATTGACCGATGTGATGTAGCGCCGTGTTTCCTCGTACTGATGCTCGAATTTGGCGCTATAAAAGGTGTTGGCACCAAAGTCCTGCGAACTGACACCCGCCTGCCAATCGAGTGAGGCAAAGGCATTTGACCAATTTCCCTGATAGAAAAGTTTCCGCTTTTTGAAGTCGCTGTTGGGCATCCCGCCGTCGGTCTGCATATATCCGCCGCTGACCTGATTGCCCCAATTCTTGCATTTAAACGTAGTCCCCACATCCATGCCGAAAGTGCCGAAACTCCCGCCGCGCGCCGTCAGCCTGACATTGGAAGACTCGTCGCTTCGGGTCACGATGTTGACGGCGCCGTTGAATGCACTGCTTCCATATACCCGTGCGGCAGCGCCTTCGAGAATCTCGATGCGTTCAATATCGTCCATGGCTACAGGGAAGTCGGCGGCATTGTGTCCTGTCTGTGGGTTGGAGATGTTGATGCCGTTGAGCAGGATGGTCATCTGGTCAAAGGTGCCGCCGTTGATGCTGATGTCCGTCTGTACACCAAAGCCACCGCGCTGACGGACATCCACGCCGATGGCTTGTTTCAAGAGGTCGTTGATACTTTCTGCCGCCGCCCGTCGAATGTCCTCGCGAGTGATGACGGCCACGAGTTTTGCCGACTGCAGCAGTGTCATGGGCGCGATGCCGCTCGTGACTTCCACCTCGTCGAGCACTACTTCCTTGTCGTCTGCCAGCTGCACTGCCACGCTGTCAGCAATAAGCCTTATGCTGATGCCGTCGGCTTTGGCATGGGAAAGCGTGGCGACGCTCAGCGTCCCGATGAGCACTTCACGCCCAAGGCTGGCAAAAACGGCATAGCCTTTGCGCGAGAAACGCTTGAAATGAAGGACGGTGCGCCCGTTCCAAAATGTTTTGTTCATGTGAATAAAAATTAATAATGAATTGAGTATAAATATAAAAAAATCGGTGCAAAGGTAGCATTTTTCGAGCACTTCTGCACCGATTTTTCATTTTTAATGCTGCTGTCGCATCATTTTCAGCCACTTCCTGTATCCAAAGACAGCGATGACGACGTAAAGCGCGTAAAGGCTGGCCTTGAAGGGAATGTCCTTGTAGAAATACAAGGCACTGGTGACTATGTCGACCACGATCCATATCAGCCATTGCTCAACGTATTTCCGCGCCAGCGCCCAAATGCCAACGATGCTTAGTGCCGTGGTAAAGCTGTCTGCCACAGGCACTCTCGAGTCGGTTTGCGTAACGAGGATCCAGTAAATGAGCCCCCAGACACAGAGGGTGACGAGCAACCAAGGCAATATGAGGTTTCGTTTAAAATGTGTAATCGGCCGCTCGCTGCCTCCCGCTGTTGTCTGTACGGCATTCTCAGGCTTCTTGTGTCCAAATTTCCAGTAGAGAAATCCATAAATGGTCACGCCCAAGTAGTAAAACTCCATTCCACAATCGGCATACAGCCCTTTTTGATAATAGAGCACGATGCCCAGCGACTGCATGAGAAAACCGACGACCCACAGCCAGAGGCTCGCCCGGTATTCCAAGATGATGTAGGCCAGTCCCAGCGCCGTGGTCGTGATGTCGAGCCAGTGGGTTGTGATGAATTCATTCATGATGGGCCGTTTTTATTGACAATGGACTAGAAGTTCAATGAGAGATGTGCCAGAACATGTGTGGGAGCTTGGGCTGAATAGGTCGACCACGACCAGAAGTCCCAGTTCCCGAAAGCCACCAGTTCTCCGTTTTCACGTTTGAAATTCATCGAGCAGCTGCCGTTGCTCTCATATTTCTCGTTGAAAAGGTTGTAAACGCTCACGCCGACGGTGAGGCTTTTCAGACTTGGCAGCTTGAACGTGTAAGAGAGGTCGAGGTCGCTGACAAAATAGCTGTCAATCATCGCGCTGACCTGATTCCCGTTAATGTCCGTGTAAGCCCGGAAATTGGAATTGGTCATGTATTGTTCGCCGACATATTTTGAGGTCAGCGATGCCGTAAACCCTTTATAGGCATAGCTGACGATGTTGTTGAGCATGAAATCGGGCGAATAGGCCAGATGGGCGTCACGCACACTCTCGTAAGACATGTTCCAGTCATCATCCAGCACGGTGAGACTTATGTCTCGGGCGCGGTTGCGGCTCCAGGTGGCGTTGATGTCCCAGACCAATCCCTTGAACGGCTTGAGTTGCGACCATAGCTCCACGCCAAGACGGTAAGAGTCTTTGATGTTGCGCGCCACCATCTCGCCGTTGGAGTCCTGTGCGCCGGTAAGCACAAATTGGTTATCATAGTCCATGAAGTAGAGATTAGCGCCAGCCGACCATATTTCCCCATTGTACTGGTAGCCGATTTCGAGGTCGTTCAGCCGCTCCGCCTGCGGGCTGATGCCGTCTGCCTCTGCCATCATGTCTTCAAAGTCGTTGCGCGTGGGCTCTTTGTGGGCAATGGCATACGAGGCATACCATGTGTGCTGCTTGCCCATTTGATAGGTGATGCCGAATTTGGGGTTGAAGAAATTATAGCTTCTGTCAAGTTCCAACGGGCGTTGCTGCTTGCTGTCATCAAACTCTTGCGACATCCCCGACATGCAGTAGGTCAAATGGCGATATTGCAGGTCGAGAAAGCCATGCAGCCCCTTAATGACCTCATAATTGACTTTCCCATAGAGATTGAAGTCTGTTTTCTTGGCATTGTTGTCGTAATAGAGGTCGTCTGGATTGATGCTGCCACTGAAATTGCGCACCCACAACACTCGGCCAAAGTGGTCGCCGTCGTATTTGTTCCATCCGCCTCCCAAATTTGCCGCCAGCACCTTGTTGTCGTAATTCAGCGAGGCAATCATGCCGTAAAAGTCGTTCTTCATCTTTTTCTGACGTATCAAGTCGCTTTTTTCGCCAAGTTCAGAGCTCAAAAGATATTTGTAGAGCTTCTGCGAAGTCTTGTATTGCTCGTAGTAGCCGTCGCCATGCGTATAATGCAGCGCCGTGTTAAGGTTCCATTGACGACCTAACATCTGATTCCAAATCAGCTGGTAATGCTGCTGCTGATAATTGTCCGTCTGATTTTTGTAGAAAGCCGTGTTCCCATGGCTGTCAGTGTATTTGCCACTCGGATTATAGCTCCTTCCATACTTCTCCATGTCCTCTTTGCTGGCATAGTCCCATGCCATATAGGTCTTTTCAGTGCCGTTGAAAGTAACAAATTTCACCATCGTACTCTGGTCAAAATAGCCTGCCTGCAAAAAGTAGGAGTTCAGCTGCGAGCTGGCACGGTCAATGTAGCCGTCGGAGCTGATGTTCGACAGTCGTCCCTGAATGCCCCAGTGGCCGCCGAGCAGACCTGTGGAAAAGCGGAACGTTTCCTTGTGTGTGCCATAAGAGCCTCCAGAGAGGTCGAAGCTGGCATATGGCTTCCCGCCTACATGCTCGGTCTGCATGTTGATCGTCGCGCCGAACGCGCCGGCACCGTTGGTCGATGTGCCCACGCCGCGTTGTATCTGGACCGACTGCATGCTGGAGGTCAAGTCGCCCAGGTTCACCCAATAGAGTTGCGACGACTCGGCGTCGTTGAGCGGGATGCCGTTGGCGGTCACGTTGATGCGCGTGGGGTCGCTGCCGCGGACATGAATGCCCGTATACCCAATGCCCATGCCTGCGTCGGAGGAGAATGTCACAGAAGGGGTCGCCGAGAGCAGCGCCGGCACGTCTTTACCATAATTGATGCGCTGCAACTCCTCTTTTCTAATCGTAGCAAAGGCGATTGGCGTGGTTTTATGGGCTCGTGTGGAGACCACTTGGACGTCTTGCAGCTCAACCGTCTTCAAAGTGTCTGTGCCTTGGTTCTCGGCAACAGCTTTCGCATGTAGGCCCAAAGAGCTGCTGCAAAGCAACAGCGCGAGCGTCCATACTTGTTTTTTCATAATTTTTTGAATTAAAAATACACAAAAAGGGGGCTTTTCATGTCGCCTTAAATCCCTACGCCAGCATTACCTGGATCAGGTTCGAGGGTATGTTCTCAGCCATTGCAGACGGTTCAAACCGCTCTGACAGACGGCACCCCTTAGCCTACGCTTTGTAAGCCGCCGCAAAGGTATAAATCTTTTTCGTATTAACCGCATTTTCGACCTTTTTTTTACTCCATGGACATAAAAAATTGCTTCATGGGCATAAAAATTGCGACCGGATAATGATTGGCGATGGAGCATAAACGACATCGGCATGCTCTCTTTTCCAGACAAGAAAACATGCCGATGTCGTTTTTTAAGGCAGCAATGTAAAAGCCGCATCTATTTTTGCCTAGATTTTTTCTTGGGGCTCGTCAAAACCTTCTTCCAGATGGCCTTTTGCCTCGTCCATGAGACTTTCAGCCTTTTCCCCCATGCTGTCGATGGTCTCAGCCACACTGTTCATCGCATTGTCAAATGCCGATGAAGCCTCTGCCCGGCTGGCGTCACCTTCAAGTATGTATTTGGGCGAATCCCCCCATTTGTTGGATTCTTGTTTGCTGTCACAAAAAGTCAAGAAAAACAAAGCTAGCCCATAGATATAGAAAATGCTACAGAACACCACTGGCAATGGTTCTTCGCTCACGTTCTCCAGAAGTTCATATGCCCTCGTATAACCGCTCGTAAGAATATAACAAATAAAATGCAAGCAGTAAAGCCCTAACAACCACCATCCACTGACGCCAACATCATGAAGACGACGGATTTCCAAAGGTATCAATAACAAAGAAAAGATAAGAGAAATGAGTGCAAACAATACCATAAAGACCATCCCCACTACTGCTTTTCCCTGAAAAATAAAGAACGCCCCTATGACAAACAAGAGAGAAATCGATAAAAAGTATGCCAATATAGTCCACCAATATTCACTTCTGCGCGAGCGGCCGCGCCAATCCCATAAACGTTCCGACAATGCTGTTTTAACTGCTTCCATGAAGCCTAGTCTAGGTTTTGCGATGTAGTTACTCATAAATATAAATTTAAAATTGTTATGAAATAAAGTGTCATTTCTATGTTTTTCATACGCCAAGGCTCATTCTCCCAGCAAGTCAGGACGCAGCCGCCGTGTCCTTTCCATGGCCTGCTCCAATTCCCATGCCTTGATTTTGGCTTCATTCCCGCTGAGCAGGATTTCCGGCACCTTCCAGCCTTTGTAGTCGGCAGGCCGAGTGTAAATCGGAGCCGAGAGCATGTCGTCCTGGAAACAGTCGGACAATGCGCTCTGCTCATCGCCAATGACGCCAGGCACCACACGCACGATGGCATCTGCCATGATGGCTGCCACGAGCTCGCCGCCAGTGAGGACAAAGTCGCCGACACTGATCTCGCGGGGGATGAGATGGTCGCGGATGCGCTGGTCGATGCCTTTGTAGTGGCCACAAAGGATGATGAGATTTTCCTTGAGCGACAAGTCGTTGGCCACATGCTGGGTAAATTGCTCGCCGTCCGGACTGGTGAAGATCACCTCATCGTAATGCCGCTCTGCCTTGAGTGCCGATATGCACCGGTCAATGGGCTCGCATTGCATCACCATGCCTGCAAAACCGCCATAAGGATAATCGTCCACACGCCGCCATTTGTCAGTGGAATAGTCGCGCAAATTGTGGAGATGTATCTCTGCCAGCCCCTTCTTTTGGGCGCGGGCGAGGATGGATTCATGGACAAAGCCTTCCAACATTTCAGGAAGTACGGATACGATGTCTATTCGCATGCTGCAAAATTAGTATTTTTTCTCGAAAACAAGCATCATTTCAAGCTTTTTTCCACCACAGACGCCAAGAATCCGGCGCAAATCAAATCTTTTTCGTAACTTTGTGGGCAAAACCAAGAGATTATGGAAGAAAAAGAGCGGATTTTCAAGCTGAGAGAAGAGTTGCACGCACATAACTACAGGTATTATGTGCTCAATCAGCCAACCATTGACGACCAAACCTTCGACATGCTCATGCGCGAGTTGCAAGACCTGGAGCAACTGCATCCAGAACTCGCCGACCCGAACTCGCCGACCCAACGCGTAGGCAGCGACCTGAGCCGCGACTTTCAACAAGTAGAGCACCAATATCCGATGTTGTCGCTTGCCAATACCTACAACGCACAGGAAGTGGCAGGATGGTACGAAAGCGTGTCGAGAGGATTGGAAGGCAAGCCGTTTGAAGTCTGCTGTGAGCTGAAATACGACGGGCTGAGCATCTCTTTGACCTACGAAAACGGGCAGCTCATGCGCGGCGTGACGCGCGGCGACGGTGTCAAAGGCGATGATGTGACAGCCAATGTGCGGACGATACGCTCCATACCACTGGTGCTCAAGCCCGAGGGGAAAATCCCGCGAAACTTTGAAATCCGAGGTGAGATCCTTATGCCTTGGTCGGTTTTCAATCAACTGAACCAAGAGCGCGAGGCCGCCGGCGAATCGCCTTTTGCCAATCCGAGAAACGCTGCCAGCGGGACATTGAAAAGCCTTAGCCCAGCACTGGTGGCAAGCCGGAGGCTGGACGCCTACCTCTATTATCTTTTAGGCGAACAACTCCCCGCGGACGGGCACTTTGAGAATTTGCAACAAGCAAGACAATGGGGGTTCAAGGTCGACGAGAGCATTCGGAAAGTGAGCTCGATGCAAGAGATCTATGACTTCATCAGCTATTGGGATGAGCGGCGAAAGGACTTGCCCGTGGCGACCGACGGCATCGTGCTGAAAGTCAATTCCCTACGGCAGCAGCGCCATTTAGGGTTCACTGCCAAGAGCCCACGCTGGGCAATTGCCTATAAATTCAAAGCCGAAAGAGCGTGTACAAAGCTCGTGGACGTGGTCTACCAAGTGGGAAGGACGGGTGCCGTGACGCCCGTGGCGATTATGGAGCCCGTCTCACTGGCAGGAACGACGGTCAAACGGGCGACACTGAATAACGAAGACTTCATCAAGTCGTTCGACCTGCATTTTCAGGATCATGTCTATGTGGAAAAAGGCGGTGAAATCATTCCCAAAATCGTTGGCGTAGAGGCGAGCCGACGGCAGCCCGGCGCGCCACCCGTGGTTTTTGCACATGTGTGTCCGGAATGTGGGACGACACTGGTGCGCATGGACGGCGAGGCGGCCTACTATTGTCCCAACGAGGCAGGCTGTCCGCCGCAGATCAAGGGACGGATCGAGCATTTTATTGCCCGCAAAGCCATGAATATCGACAGCCTGGGGCCTGAAACCGTGGACGAGTACTATCGGTCAGGGCTCATCCGCAACATGGCAGACCTTTACGACATCTCCGTCCAGCAGATCAACGGGTCGGGCAACCGCGAAAAATCGGCACAAAAAGTGGTCAATGGCATTGCGGCATCCAAAAAAGTGCCTTTTGAGCGCGTCGTCTTCGCCTTGGGCATACGTTTTGTCGGCGAGACTGTCGCCAAAACCCTGGCCCGGCACTTCAAGAATATCGATGCGCTGATGAGTGCCACCCTCGATGGGCTGACGCAGGTGGAAGGCATTGGAGAGAGCATTGCAAAAAGCATCATCGCCTATTTCCACGATGAGGAGAACCGACGAATCGTAGAACGGCTGCGCAATTATGGGCTGCAAATGGCGCTCTCCACTGAGCAAACGGCGAACATGTCTGACAAACTGGCAGGGCTGAGCATCGTCATCAGCGGGGTTTTCAACCGCCACAGCCGTGACGAATACAAAGCGCTTATCGAACAACACGGTGGAAAGAACGTGGGGAGCATCAGCAGCAAGACCTCTTTCGTGCTGGCTGGCGAGAATATGGGGCCGTCGAAATTGGCGAAGGCGGAGAGTTTAGGCATACCGGTGATGAACGAGGACGATTTTCTGAGGGAATACGGTCTTGACGACGAAAAACCGGCAGAAAACATACAACTTTCACTGTTTTAGGCAATAAAAGTCGGCGCGGCCTGGAATCCAGCCTGAGTTGCCCTGAACTCGTGGCAACCAGGTGGAAGGACTCCCCTGAAAACGCGGCCCCAATGCCAAAAAACACGACAGCATGACCAAAGGGCATGGCTATGAAGCGATAGAATCATGATGAAGTGGAAAAGCTTAAATCAACCCTGAAAAGGCGTGTCTCTCAAATGAGGCACGCCTTTCCCGTTTTTTTCCACACATCACTCCGATGCGGCAATGGGATTCGTCGCCTCTTGGAGCCATAGCCTTTCCTCGTCATCCAGGTGCGGCGCAAGCGTGTCGTAGACCTGTTTGTGATAGCTGTTGAGCCAGCGGAGTTCCTCGGAGGTCATCATTTTGACATCAACGGGAGCCGTGTCGATAGGACACAGAGTAAGCGGCTCGAATTGAAGGAACTCCCCAAACTCCGTCGTCTTGTAGGGAACGATGAGCAAAGTGTTCTCAATTCGCACACCGAAACGCCCTTCGAGATAGATGCCGGGCTCATCGGTGACGGTCATGCCTTGGCGAAGCGGCGCCGGACGATATTCCATGCGTATCTGATGCGGTCCTTCGTGTACGTTGAGGTAGCTGCCCACGCCGTGCCCCGTTCCGTGAAAATAGTTGTAGCCCTCCGCCCACATGTCCTTGCGCGCCAAGGCATCAAGCTGCGTGCCGCTGGCACCATTGGGGAACTTGAGCAATTGGAGTTGTATATGCCCTTTCAAGACCAGTGTATAGACACGGCGCTGCTCATCAGTCAATGGACCAAGGGCGATGGTGCGCGTGATGTCGGTTGTCCCGTTCTGGTATTGCGCACCGCTGTCGATCAGCAACAGCCCTTCGGGCCTAAGCGGCACGTCTGTGGCTTGTGTCGCCTCGTAATGCACAATGGCGCCGTGTTCCTGGTATGCCGCTATGGTATCGAAGGAGATGTCACGAAACAGTCGGCGGGCGCGCCGCAGCTCCGTCAGTTTTCTATCGACCGACAATTCTGTCTCTCCTCCTTTCTCGACAGCAGGTTTGAGCCATGTCAGGAATTGTGTCATGGCAATGCCATCTCGCAGCATCGCCGCCTTAAAACCCTCGATTTCCGCCGTGTTCTTCACGGATTTCATGCCCGGAACGGGCGAATTTTCGCACACAATTTTACGTTCCACCGTCTTAAAGAGCGTATAATTGATTTCATTGGGGTCGAGCAGGATGTTGTATTCAAAATAATCGACCAGCCCCTTCCGTACATTCTCATAATCGTCGGTTTCTACACCTTCGCCGTTCAGGTAGGCCTGGATTTCCGGCGTTAGCTTCTCCTTGTTGACATACAAGATGGCTTTCGAGGTGGAGATCAACAGGTAGGACACGAAAACGGGGTTGCAGTGCACGTCATTCCCGCGCAGGTTGAGGGTCCATGCTATGTCGTCGAGCGCGGCGACAAGCATACCGTCGGCATGCTTTTCACGCAATGCGCGACGAATGCGGCCGAGTTTGTCGTGTGCCCTCTCGCCGGCAAATTCCAGCGGCTGTGTCTCAATCCTGTTTTGGGGAATGGGCGGACGGGCTGCCCAAAGCTGCGCCAACGGGTCAAAATTGGTGCGCAAGGTCAGGCCACCTGCTCTCCGCAAGTCCTCTACAAGCATCGCCACCATGTTGTAAGAGCAAGTCATGCCATCGATGCCAACCTCTTTTGAATCGCTTTTGTCGCTCAACTCTTCGCCCAGCCACTGCGCAATGGTCGGGGTTCCTTCAACTCGCTCCTTCATGAGCACAAACTCAGTGCCTTCAAGTTGCTGCGCCGCCGCGATAAAATAGCGGGAGTCTGTCCATAAAGCGGCACCACTCATGGTGACCACTGCCGTCCCAGCAGAACCGTCGAAGCCTGAAATCCACTCACGTCCCTTCCAATGGTCGGGAACATATTCGCCGTTGTGCGGGTCGGTACTTGGAAAAATAAACGCTGCCAAATGCTCGCGGCGCATCACTTCGCGCAAAGCAGCCAAACGTTGGTTGATGGTCTCTTTCATGTCTTCTGCCTCTTTTTGTTGAAAATTTAATGCAAATATAACGAAAACTTCGGGCAGAACAAACAATTCTGAGGAGTTTTCAAAGATTTTGAGCCCTTGCCCAAAAAATCTCTCCGACTCATCGCCATGTCGATGCGATAAGCCGGAGAAACTTCAGTGCAAATCACGAGATGTCTCAATCACTCGTCATTCATCCCGTTCATCCCATAGCGACTCATAGCCCATCTCCATGTCTTGCACATTGAAGTCAAAAAATACGGGCTTGCCATCGATGGGGTCGAGCGGATTGTAGGCCGAACCAACGCCGGGGCTGGTGATGATCATCAGAGGGGCGTTATTTACCACGAGCAACTCTGCGCGAGGAGAGGTGTAAAGCCTTTTGCATGGTGTCAACTGGTCGTTGCACTCCACCATATGGAATTTATTTTGACTGGTCTTCATAACATTTCACTTATTTGATGATGACTTTCTTACCGTTTCTCACATAAATGCCCTTCGCCGGCGAAGTAACCCGACGACCCTGGAGATCGTAAACCTCGATGGGAGAATCAATGTCGGGAGACAAAGCATTGAGCGAAGTAACGACCGTCTCGTCGTCGAAGCCGAACACGAGCTTCGCGCCTGCGGCCTGCGCGGGAACTTCCAAGTATGCCCTATGGGCGCGAATCGTCACGGGCGTGGCCGGCAGCTTGCGGAACAATCCGCCCTGCATCACATACAGCCTGCCCTCAGTGCTGGTCACCGTCAGCGGCTTTTCATACACGCCGCGCATCCGCACATCGCTGCCCGTTACGGGTGCGTTGACGTCCTTCTCGCCGATGGTGTAGTAGTACGCCCCACCGACGGATTCCGATGTCGGCGTCGAACCGCCCACGGCCTTGACCAGGACGCCGGTGTAGGCAGGGATGTATGTGCCGTCGCCTTCGCCGCCCTCGTTGATTGAGTGCATACGGATGTAGTATTCTCCCTTGACGTTGCCGCTGCCCGTTCCGGGCTTGAGCTGGCCGTCGGAGGTGACAAATGCCCAGACGCGACCCGCGCCGTTGGTGTCATAGTAGTCGCTCAAGTCTACGTCGAACTCGCGGCTGAACGTGCCGTAGGTGTTCGAGATGGCAATGCCAGGAATACGGTAGTCGAACATCTCAGGCGTGCCCTTGCGCACCATCGTGCCGTCATGCGACCTGGAGTCCTGCGTGTAGCGTTTGAAGGCGTTCTTGAAGGCGCTCGTTCCGAAGACCGACTTCTTCACATACACCTTTGTGCTGGGGTCGATCTCCGAATAGTCAGTCTTCGTCTCATCAGTCTCGAAGCGGATTGTCGAGAAGTTCTCTCGCGAGAGGGCAGGATTCAAGATAAAAATGCTCTGCAGCGGCGCGCCGGTGGCCTTCTTGAAGGCACCGATGCCAATGTAGTTCATTTGGTCGGGAAGGATCACCTCCTCGCAGATGCCTTCGTCGCTCTTGAACGCCTCGTCGCCGATGAGTTTCACAGCGTAGCTGCGGCCGCCGCGGCTCACTTTCTCGGGAATACGCCATGTGACAACCTGGCTCTCGGTGACGTTGAGCAGCATCGCGTCGTAGCTCTTGTTGCCCGCACCGTCGGCTGAGGCCAGCAACGGGAAGTACTCATTGCCGTCGTTGTCGGTGAACGACACGTTCTCGGAGGTCGCGCTGGAGAACTCGACGGCATTCTTGGCCTGCTTCCAGACGTTGTCGTACTTGTAGTAGAACCTGTCGTCGTTTCGCACCGAGAGGCTGATCTCGGGCAGTCGTGTTTGCTGCTGCATGTCGTGGAAGGCTGTGGGGTCCGCCGTCGTGGCGTTGCCCAGCAGGTTGACCTGCTCGAGGTTGGGGCAGAGGGCGAAGGTGTACTTGCCGATGCTGGTGACGTTTCGCGGGATGGTGACGGTCTTGATGAGTCGGTTGTAGTAGAATGCCGAGTCTGCGATCTCGGTGATGGTCGGCGGCAGCAGGGTGTAGAAGTCTGCCTCCGCCTTTCCTGCGGGGTACTGCATGAGTCGCGTTCGGTCGTGGTTGAGCAGGATGCCGTCGGACGATGCGTAGGTGGGGTTGGCCTTGTCCACCACGATTTCCTTGAGCTTTCCGCAGAAGAGGAAGGCCTGCGACCCGATGCTGCTGGTGGCGGCCGGTATCTTGACGGTCTCGAGCCGCTGGCACGAGTTGAACGCCTCGTTTCCGATGGACTTCACCGACGATGGTATCTGGATCTGCTTCAGTCCGCAGTTCTGGAAGACGTTTGCGCCGATGGTGACGAGCTTGGCGGGCGTGGATGCGTTTCCCTGGAAGAGGTCGATGCTCTCGAGGGCGGTGCAGTTGCCGAAGGCCGACGTGCCCAGCGTGGTGAGGTTTCGGCCGAGCTGCACGAGCGATAGTTTGGGGCAGTTCTGGAAGGCCTGCGCGCCGACGGTCAGGGACGTGGCCTTGTGGGTCGCGGGCGAGAGCATCTGGAAGGCTTCGAGGTTGGCGCAGCCGCCAAAGGCATGAACGCCGACATACTGCAAGTTAGAGTTGGCCGCGACGGAAACATACCGAAGGCCGCTGCCACGCGTATCTGGATCGAATGCGTAGTTTTCGATTCGCTCCACGGACGCGGGGATGTTGATGGAAGTCAAGCTTTGACATTCTCTGAAGGAAGAGTTGCCGATATACCTGATCTTGGGTGTGCCGCTGAAAGTGACGGACTGGAGGGCGGCTGCCCGCCAAAATGCGGCATAACCAATCGTATCCACATTTTCGGTGATGGTGATGTGTGTACAGTTCGACCAAGTGAATGACCACGGGCTAATCCTTTTGCAGTTGGGGTGCGTGGTATATTCAGGACCGCCGATGTAGCCTTTGGGATAGTCGACGAGTACAGTGTAGTCTTTGGTGTAAAGCACACCGTCGTCGTGGATGGCGAAATAGGGGTTGTCGCCTTGAATGGTGTATTTCTTCAAAGATACTCCACCATATCTTGGTTCCTCTCCTCCTATCTCTTTCAAGTTCGGGCCGAAGACGATTTCCTCGACACGCTCTCCTGTCAAAGAATTGGCGGCAATAGACTCCACACCCAGAAGTTCAATTTTTGTAATATAATTGCCGAAGGCGTCTGAAGAGACGTGTTTAATGGTAGAATTGCTGTAAACACCCGCCCTTGCTGTTGGAACGAGAAAAAGTGTGTCGCCATCTGCACTGCAGAGCGCGCCGTCTTGCGAGCTGTATTTCGGATTACCGGCAGTCACTTCAATGTTCTGCAGTTTGTTCATATTCTCTGTACCTCTCAATCCCGTGTAAGAGGCTGGAAGCTTGAGGGTGGTTGCATTGGGATTGGAGATCAGATAATATTGCTTGACACCCTCTGGCACTTCTACTGTTGTCCCGTTGGTTTTGTAGTAAAAGTATAGGATGGTTCCGTCTGTGCTGTACACTGTGTTATTGTCCACCACCTTGATATATGGATTGCCCTCGGCAACCGTAATGGTTGTCAAAGCTGGGTAGTTCACATTGTTGGTGGCAGGCCAACCGCAAGTTGACGGCAGGTGGAGGGTGGTAAGCCTGCTGCAGCTCTCAAGGCTCCACTCGTAAAAGGTTGTTACCCCTTCTGGAAGGGTGATGGAGGTAATCTGACGGCAGGCAGGGTCTTGCTTCAGCGTTCGGTTTAAAAGAGCAGTTACCTTGAACACGGTGCCGGTGGAGTCGGCAACGGTGGCGGGGAAGGAAACATCTCCCGTCAGCGAGGTGCTGTAGATACCCACAGTGAGATTCCCGTTGGCAACGGACGTTATCTGATACTTCGTCCCGTCGCACGTAAACAAGTCGCCCACGGCTCGGGCGTGCGTCAGTTGCGGCATTGCGAATGACAGCAGTGCCATGCTCAATAAAATTTTAATTTTCTTCATTTTTTTATTTATAAACTGTGGCGCTTCAGTCCCATTACGCCATTGAAACTCTTAAGACGAGAAAACGTGAACTGATATGCTCCCATATCTCTTCACTGAGGTCGTGAGAATTACCTTGACACAAAGATATAGTGATGCCAGCCCACGCTAACGCGCGGAGAAGCACTATGTCTTCTTGTGTGTCTTGAAATTTCTCACGTTTCAGCGACAAGAAAGGACATAACGTCTCTCTTAATTAACCCATAAATCCGATGTTTTACCCCAAATGGGCTGACATCAATAGCAAAATTAAAACATATTTTTGAATTGACCAAACAAAATTTATGTTTTTTTTTATTTTTTGGAGCCACACTACCGGGCAGGATTTCCGACAATCCACCAGTAATCAATAGCCTTGTGCCGAATGTTGGGAAGCAGCGCGAGGTGTGTCGTCAAGACGAAGTGCTCAAAGACAAGAGGTGATTTCCTCGCCTCAACTTTCACATTCACTGGAAAGAAGCAGTGGAAAAATGTAAAAGTATGATAAAAAAGATGTGCAATCCTATGATTCTGGCCGTTTTTTTGTACTTTTGCATCACTTAAGACGCTCACAAACATGAAAATAGGAATTATTGTTGCCATGGAAAAGGAGTTGGTGCAGCTGCGCACCATCATCGAGCATGCCATTGACGAGCAACACAACGGCAAGGCCTTTATTTTAGGTAGGATTGGTGAAAACGAGGTCATCGTCCAGCAGTGTGGCATTGGCAAGGTCAATTCCACCATCGGTGCAGTAGAGATGATAAACGGCTATCATCCCGACCTGGTCATTTCGACGGGTGTGGCCGGTGGCGCCGACCTTCGCCTCAACGTTACCGAGGCGGTTGTGAGCACCACATGCGCCTATCACGACGTGTATTGTGGCAGCGAATGCCAGATGGGCCAAGTGCTCGGCATGCCCGCGACGTTTGCCTCTCCTGTTGAACTGGTTGCCAAAGCCCAGTCGCTCTCGTGCGGCACGCGCGTCCATGCCGGCCAGATCGTCAGCGGCGACTGGTTTGTAGACAGTCGTGAGAAGATGCGCGGCATTCTTCACTACTTTCCCCATGCCATGGCGGTAGACATGGAAAGTTGCTCCATTGCCCAGACCTGCCATAAATACGGCGTCCCGTTCATTTCATTCCGCATCATCAGCGACATTCCGCTCAAAGACGAAAAGGCAGCCCAGTATTTTGACTTCTGGGCACGCATCGCCGAAGGTTCCTTTGCTGTGACCAAAGCCTTTTTAGAGGTCATTTAGAATCATAACATTCACATCATCAACATCATCACGACATGGAAAAGATACCCAGTTTCACCATTGACCACAACCGTTTGCTGCGCGGCATTTACGTTAGCCGCAAGGACATTGTCGGCAACGAGACAGTGACCACTTTCGACATCCGCATGAAGGCGCCGAACCGCGAGCCTGCGCTGCATCCGGGCGCCCTGCACACAATAGAGCACTTGGCGGCGACTTATCTGAGGAACGACCCGCAATGGCGCAACCATGTCGTTTATTGGGGGCCGATGGGGTGCTTGACAGGCAACTACCTGTTGTTGAAAGGCGACTGGACTTCCGACGACATTGTCGATTTGATGAAGTCGACCTTCCGCTTCATTGCCGAATTTGACGGCGAGATACCAGGCACCTTGCCCCAGGACTGTGGGAATTACTTGCTTCACGACCTGCCCATGGCGCGTTTTGAAGCCCGGAAATACCTTGAAGAGGTGCTTGAGTGCATTGGTTTGGCACAGCTCAATTATCCTGAACAATGACGTCTTGAGGCCAGCACCTATTTTTTGGTTGAAAAAACGACGGGGCAACTGAGTACCAGCTCGGTGACATCAGCCTTTGTGGCATGGGCTTTCACGTTAAACCCGACCCCAAGTCCTTTCCATTTGGCGAAATTATACCTCAAGCCGACGTATTCGTAATAAGGCGTTTCGTTGAATTGGGCATTATAGCCCATTTTCCGGTAGAGGTACCATCCCAGTGCCACGTTGACCGACAGGTTTTTATAGTAAACTTCATGCTTTGCCGAGATGCCCAACGACAACGGGCTGTGTTTTTCCCTCCTCCCGGCCGCCTCATCCAACGCCTTTACTCTCGAGGCATAGGTTCCATAATACAAGTCGACCCCAAGTCCGGAAGCCCAGCGGCGCGCATAACGTCGCATCACGTCGGCTTTGAGCGAATATGAGGCATACAGCTGGAAGCGGTCTGTCCGGTAGTCCGGCCGGCCGATTTCTGTGTCGAACTGCGTTTTCTGCCACTCTTCCAAAAGCGTCTTCCCCCCAAGTCCTGCTGTGAGATTCAAGAACCAATACTTTTGGAAAGACTCAGTCACTCGATTCTTAGTTCGGTCGCACAACAGTCCGTAATAAGGCATGTAAGTAATTCCCAGCATCGGTGCCAGCACGTTTGCGCCTTTGTTGGGCCGATTGAGCGCCCCGTTGCTGTGATGATAAAACTCGACGCCCGCCTTGACGCCCCAATCCGCTGCAAATCGGTAAGTTCCGTGGATTCCGGCGGTAAAATAGATCAACCATCGCGACCCGATCAGCTCATTGTCGATGTTATTGCGCGGATTGTATTTGCTTCGGTTATAGCCAATGCCGGCTCCCAGCGAATAATCAAGTTCCCAATGCTGTGTCCGCAACAACGGTCTTGCGAATATGCCGTAGAGCGTCAAGCTGTTTCCAAGATGCGAGTCATAGGGGACTTCTTGCGCCTTTCCCCATGCCTCATCAGGATAACGATGCATGACGACACCGTGATTGAGGGCATATTTGAGTCCAATGCTCAATGTGGGATAATTGTAGTCAGAGGCAAAAGCGCTGCTGTCGGGAGGCAAGTCGGCATAATGCAATTCAGCCTTGAGAGCCAGGTTCGCGTTTTGATGCAGCCACTTTTTGGTGTAGTCATCCAAAGCGACGACGTGCCCGGGCAACACGCCGAGGCTCGCCCCCCAATGGGGGAGCGAGTCGTTGTGGGGTGTAGAAGCCTTGGCTGCGAGCGGACAACAGGTCAAAAGAGCGAGCAAAAAGGATGTCTTAAACTGCATAAAAGTCACAATGGATAAGCAAAGATAGCACATCTTTTTCAAAGAGACTGCCTTTTGCGTGTTTTTTTCGCTCAAATCGGCAAAGAATTCTGCTTTTTTACTGGCAAGACTGGGCATCCATACATGACTTGAATGTTTCCGTGGTTACCCGTGCGTTTTCTGCCTCCAGGCGACATGCGGTTCATCAAAACTAGGTATCTGGATGTCAATGACATACAAAACAATTATGATTTTCGTAAAACGATGCCTTACATGGCCGGGATTCAGCATACCCAAAAATCATGATTTTATTTTTTGCCCTTGCAGACATCTGGGCGTTTTACTAATTTTGCAGCGCATTTTCCGAAAGGAGATCAAAAAAAAAGAATGTTTCATAAAAATAATTTTAACATCATGAAAAAAATTGCATTAATGAGCATGCTTTGGGGGCTTACCTCAATGAGCATCATGGCAGACAACACCAGCTTCAAAGTCATCAACATGAGCTGCGAAGGGTGTGCCAAGCGTATTAAGAAGACGTTGAAAGCCAACAAGGCGGTCAGCGAGGTCAACATCAACCTGGACAACAAGATGGTTGCCATTACCTTCGACGGCACAAAGGTCAAGGACGAAGAGCTGCGCGGCCTGCTGGCAAAAGAAAAATTTGTGGTTGAGGCGAAAAAGCACTGCGGCGGCGGATGCCACAAAGAAGCGGCCCAGGGGCAAGCGGGCGGTCACTGCAAGAAAAACGACGGCCAGGGCAAAGGATGTTGCAAGGACAAGAAAGCTGCCCAGGAGCAAGGACCGGAGTTTTGAGCAAAAAAATATCATTTTAACCCAAAAATACAAGTAACAATGAAAAAAATTTTATCCAAATCACTTTTGACCTTGATGGTCATTCCTTTTTTGACCACATCGTGCAGCGACGATGTCGTGGATCCAGGGCAAAATGTCATTGAAGTGGTCTTCAATGCCGTGCCCAAGGTCGACGGCACGATTGACTTGAGCATATTGGAGGGGACCACAGTCACGTTCACTGAAATCCGCAACCAAGACAACAAGTTCTTCACCCTCAATGCCGCCGGTCGGGCAAACGTGAGACTGACGCGCGGTGTCTACAACATCACCATTGAGAAAAAGATCACCAACGAACAAGGCGAAGAGATCGTCATCTCATTGCTGATGGAAAACATCAACATCAATGCCGACGGGCAAGTCATCACGGGCTACATCAACTCGCTGCCGGCAAGCGCCTTGGGCAAAGACTTCATCTTCAGCGAAGTGTTTTTCAATGGCGAGAGAAACTACGGCCGCATGATGCATCCCGACCAGTACATCGTATTGTTCAACCCGACGGAAGAAACACTTTATGCCGACGGTGTCTGCATTGGCGTGACTCAACACATCGTCTGGCAAAACAAGCCCATCTGGTATGACAGCTATTACCCTGAGCGTGTCGCCGTCGGCGGTTTCATCACGATCCCCGGTTCCGGCGAGGAACATCCCGTGGCTCCTGGCGAGAAGCTAGTCATCGCATTCACAGCCATCAACCACCCTGCCGTCTACAAAGAAGAGAACGAGGGTCTGGAGGACAAGGGCGACGGCATCATCAACGCGGTTGACCTGAGTGGTGCAGACTTCGAGATTTTCCAAGGCCCTGAGGCCAAGGACATCGACAATCCCGATGTGCCCAACGTGCTCATCACCGAGAATGGCGACTCCTACGGATTTTTCCTGCAGCCGCGCGGCTATGTCTCTCCGCTGATTTTCCGTTTGAAGGACGGCAGGCAAGAGACCATCGATGCATTTGTACGACAAAACACGACGCTCTCAAAGACTGAGGTGGCTGCCACGGAAAGCACCCCGGCTGGCGAGATTGACATCCACATCCTCTCGGTCAAGACAAGCGACATTCTGGATGCCATCCAGACGAGCGATGTTCCACAAGATGTGAAGACACGCGTCATCCCCGAGGTTCTCGACCGTGGGAAATTCCTGGTCAACGGCTGTCACCGCGGCGAGCTGTGCATCCGCAAAAAGATCATGGTTGGCAACAAAGTCTATTACCAAGACACGAACAACAGCTCCGAAGACTGCCTGATGCAGCAGGGACAGCATGCTTTCCCCATCGGATGGCGCAACAAATAAGAGGAAGAAGATGCAAATCATATTTGACAAGAAGAATTTACTGACGATATGCCTTCTCATTGTTTGCCTAGGCGGGATTTCTGCCCAGACAATCGAGTTGAGGGGGAAGATCGTGACAAACACCAACGATGGCGAGGCTGCCAGCTTCGCCATCGTTAGCATTGTAGACCACAACATCAAGACGATATGCGACATCAACGGGCGTTTTGAGCTGAGGAACATTCCCACCAACTCATTTACCCTCCAGGTCGAATGTCTGGGATACATCACGCTCAAAAGACCATTCAACCTGTCGAAGAGCCAGGACATCGTCCTTAGGCTGGAGCCCAACAGCTTTGCGCTTCAGGAAGTCGAAGTGATGGCTAAGAAAAACCGCAGAGGCAAGGTCATCGTGGACGAGGCCGCCTTGGAATACATTCACCCTACCTCGCTTGGCGACGTGTTTTTGTTACTCCCCGGCAGTGTCTACAGAGAAAACAACCTCAATCAGTTCTCGCAAATCTCCTCTCGCCAAGTTGGCAGCGACGCCAACTCCTCGCTCGGCGTGAGCATCGTGACCGACGGTGCGCCAATATCCAACGACGGCATCCGCTCGCAGCTGGTAGGCGTGACCGAGGGCAGCAGTAGCAGTTCGGACACGGAGACGCTGCAGCGCACGGGCATCAACCAAGGTGCCGACATGCGCTACATCTCAACCGACCACATCCAAAGCATCGAATTCACGAAGGGGATTTCATCGGCACGCTACGGCAACTTGTCGAGTGGGATGATCAGCATCTCGTCAAAACACGGCGTGACACCGCTGAGGATAAGGCTCAAAAGCGACTTGAAAAACAGGCTCGGATATGCAGGGAAAGGATGGCGGCTAGGGGAAAGATGGGGGACGCTCCATGGCGGGGTCGATTTCCTGCATTCCATGAATGATGCCAGGGAGGAAATGGACAAATTCTCACGCCTCACCGGGCAAATCTACTACAACAACAAGGTCAAAATTGCCGGCCACACGCTCGACTTAGACGGGAGGCTGAGCCAAACCATCACGGTCAACCAGATGAAAAAAGACGAACTGACCTACCAATACAATGAAAGCTATGAGGCGAACTATTCACGCACGGCGCTGATGCTCAAAGGCAACATGAGCTTCACAAAAAAATGGCTCGAAAAGTTGGAGGTCATCCTCTCCACGGACTTCACGCACGACAAAATCACACGGCACAGAATGGTGCTCTCGGGTTCAGGCCCGATGAACATCCCGCTGGCCCATGAAGGGGGCGAACACGAAGGCCTCTATCTGCCGGGGCGTTATTACAGCGACTTTTACATTGACAACAAGCCCTTGAATCTTTTCGCTCAACTTAACGCCAACTCAAGAATCGCCCTGCTGCGGCACACCACGCTCAACTTGCAATATGGCATCGAATACACCAACGTCAAAAACCATGGCGCGGGCGCAGTCATTGCCGACGAGCGGCGGCCGCCATTCCCGTACGACAACTCCTACATGCGGCCACGTCCCAATTATGCAATCCCGGCCTTAGGGACAAATTCGTTGTATGTACAAGCCGACTTTTTTTTCGATAGCGGCGGCCGCCACCAGTTAATGGCATCTCTAGGCGGGAGGGCGAGCATGCTGACGAATCTTCCCAAAAACTACCTGTTACACAACCAGCTACATGCCGACCCACGGATAAACCTGTCATACACTTATGGGCAACAACTCAAAACCACATTCCGCATAGGCTACGGTGAAGAGAGCAAGATGCCCACCCTCGATTATCTTTATCCCGAAAAGCTCTACAAAGACTTCTACATGCTCAATGCCTTTACCAACCAGCCCGAACACAGGCATTTGATAACCTACACCCATGTCTTCGACGTGGCAAACCATCGGCTCAGGGCCAATAAAAACCGGAAAGTTGAGATGGGCTGGGACTTGGACTACAAGAAATTCAATTTTGCACTGACTGCCTTCTATGAGCACTCAAACACAGGATTTGAGTATTTCAAGCAATACCATCCCATCACCTACGACCTTTACAGCACGCTCAAACCAGGGGCGGACATCAGCGGGCGGCGGCCTGAGAAGAGCGACTACATCAAAGAGCAATACAGCGTATTCACCACGGCACAAAAGGTGATGAACAGCAGCAAAGTCACCAAACGAGGCATAGAATACCGCATGATATTCCCGAAAATCAGGCCTCTGATGACCACCATCGAGGTCAACGGCGCATACTATCAAACCGACTATGCCTCATCGCTGCCGCTTTATTATTACCCTGCCGTCAAGATTGGCAACAAAGAATACCCTTATGTCTGCATCTACGACAACCAGGCCAGGAACCAGTACAAAAGACTCAACTCGAACATCTGGCTCAACACGCATATTCCGCGGTTCAGCCTCATCCTGACCAATTTCCTGCAAATCGTGTGGATGAACACCTCCCAATACAAAGACAACCGCCAATACCTCCCCAAAGAATACATGGACATGGACGGGCGACACTTGGCCGTGGGAGAGGATGTCATGGCAAAAATAAACAACGACGATGACATTTTCAGGTATTTCAAACGCACCATCCTACCCGTCAAATATGCGCGGAACGAGATGCCCGTGTCGCTGCTATGGAACATCAAGGCCACAAAAGAGTTCAAACACGGCACCAAGCTGTCGTTTTTCGTCAACGGGCTGCTCGACATCAACCCCAGATACTTGTCGGGGAGCAAAATTACCCAACGCGAATGGCACGACCCTTATTTTGGACTCGAAATTTATTTTAATCTCAATTTATGATGAAACATTTCAAATTATACCTCTTTTCTGTGTTTATCCTGGCCACGATTGAGGGGAAGGCCCAGATTTCGCCCTCTCCCCTTCGCCTGCCGCTATCGGCAGCCGAGAGTAAAGCGGGGAAGATCGAGGCAGACCTGCACCAGCACGAGCGACAAGACAAGTTTGACAATCCGACCTATCGACATTGGGCTTATCAGAACGACTCCACCGGCCCCAAATACAGCGCCGTGGCCTACACCACCTATTCCGCCAATGCGACGAAGGGCGACTTCCTGCCCTTCGAGGGCAATGCCGGACATGATTTCCGCGCCGGCGCGCAAGGAAGTTACAGCACCGCCCACAGCGGCACATTGGCAGGAACCATCCAATATGCACGGGGCAAGAACAAGAACATTAGTTGGAATGCAACCAGGATGCCGGAAGATTACTTCCCCTATATTTCCACCGACTCAACTGGCGGGGATTATCAATTCGACACCTATTATGCCGAGGGGAGCTATGCGTTCAACCTAAGGCGATGGATCGTCGGGGCAAAAGCCTCGTTCCACGGCGAACAAGCATATCGGGTCAGCGACCCGAGGGCGCTGAACAATACGACTTGGCTGAAATTCAATGCCGCGCTGTCACGCATCCTCAAAGGCCGTCTGCTCATGGCACAAATAGGCTATGCACGCAACAAGCAACACATGCAGCTGCGATACTGGCGGCCGGGAGAGCAAAATCGATTTTTTGTGTGTTACGGATTCGGGCTATACGATGTCAGGCAAAGTGCCGTGTCGTTTGGGAAGTCAAGGATGTATTACATACATCAATGTAATGCAAAAATACAATACATCTCAACAGCCGTCAAAAACTGGGAACTCCATGCCTCCATCGGATATGCCTATGAGGACATGAAGACCGAAGAGAGCGACATCTACAATCTCTACGAAGCACGCACCCGCATCATCACACCACTGTTGGACGTCACCTACCAGTCACACCCACGATGGAAGTTCGCATTGGCGGCAAGGGGAAGGTTCAAGAACCGGAAAGGATATGAAAATATCATTGAAGAATACCTCATTGACAAGGCAAACAACATCTATGACTTCAGGATTATTGACACGCAACAGAATTACAACCTGCAAGAGCAGCAAATCGACCTCACAGCCAGCGCCCAACACCATTTCAAAAACGGGATGGCGTGGGTGCAAGGCGGAACGCGCATGGAATTTCATGAACAAAGCTATAAAAACGGCAACTATATGTTCAATGTACGAACCCAAACCCCGCACGCCAAAGTCGGCGCAAGCCTCTTCAATGATAAAAACACGGTGGAATGCTCGCTACTTTATGGACGGCAAATCCTAGGCAGCCATAACTACGATGTCAACCTCGTCAACAGCCTCAAGCCGCATCTTGATTTTCAACATGCTTTCACGCCATACGCCTACCGGGCCTGTGAGCTGAATCTATGGGCTCTCGATGCCACTTACTTACGTCGGTTCACTAAATTTGCAATCGGGCTCAACGGCAGGCTATGCCTTGAGCATGGGAACAGGGCCGAGGACGCGGCCTACGACAAGCCCATCCACTTCAAGTCCAGTGCGCCTTTGATTCAAAGCATGCCCGATGTCCACCGTTCCATTTGGGGCGCGACGACATTATTCGTACAATTTTGAGGCCGTAGAATGGAAAAATAAACGGAAACGAAGGTCGGGTTCCTCACTCGGAATCCGACCTTCGCCTATATGTCTGTAAAAAATTTACTTCAACTAAAAACAGGCCTAAACTACTTGTCTTCTTTCAAGAGCTGGGCCACCGGGAGCTGACGGCGGAACGCTGTCTTGAACGAAATCACTGTCTCCGTGCGCGCCAGCCCCAACGGCAGCAGCTTGTTGTGGATCAGGTTCATCAAATCGTGGTTGTTCTTTGCATATATTTTGATGAAAAGGTCAAAGCCGCCCGTCGTAAAATGGCATTCCACTATTTCCGGGATTTTGAACAGCCCCTCAACTACCCTGCCGTAATCTTCACCATTTTTCAGGAACAGGCCGATGTAGGAACAGGTTTCATAACCGATTTTCTCCGGGTCGATCAGAAACTGCGAGCCTTTCAAATAGCCCAGGTTCGTCAGTCGCTGGATACGCTGATGGATGGCCGCACCGCTGACGTTACACATCCTCGCCACTTCCAAAAAAGGGATGCGCGCATCTTCTGATATTATGCGTAAGATCTGCTTGTCTAATGAGTCCAAACTGTGATGTGTCATAATGATGATTTTAAATTCGCTTACAAAATTAATGTTTTTTTTTAATATTGTTATGATTTATCGCATAAAAACGCTCAATCGCTAAAAAAATACAGCTGAAAAAAACTAAATGTCACTTTTTCCCATTTTCCGCCTTCATCGAAGCTGCATAGCTGACATTCAACACATTAGCCTTCCGCAACGCCAATTTGACATCTGTTATCAGCCCCATGTCCGCCTCACGGTCTGCCTTCAAAGAAACGCTTATCGGCTCATCCTCTGAACTGAATTTGCGCTGTTCGGCAAGAAAAAAAACGGTCAGCTGCTCCAAGTCCATCATTTTTTCATTCACCTGAATACGAAAATCCCCGGCGGCGGTCCTGCCGACATAGATTTGGTAGAGGTTTTCCCGCCGGCTCATTGGCGTCAGCTCCGTTCCCTGCGGCACTTCCACCTGCACCTTGGGTGTCTCATCCCTGAGATGTGTGACGATCATGAAAAAGAAAAGCACCGTGAAGATCAAGTCGGGCAACGATGCGGTATTCAAAATCGGGACTTCGTTAGTATGTCGTTTCCTGAATCTCATTGTGGCGAATCCTCCATGTAGGTTTCTGCAATGTGCAGCGGGCACAGCCGGCGTATCACTTGTTGCTGGTCGGCAGAGCACAAGGCAAAGTCAAAGCCGAAGCGCCCTCTCGCCAACTGGTTCCGGGCCGTGCGGTAGGCTGCCATGATTTCATTCTGAACCTCAAAATAGGCCTCATATCTTGCATCGCGGTCCGCCGTCAACGAAATGACATGGGCGTCGCCCACTCTCAATACAAAATCTCGCACCCTCTCTCTCAATAATCCCACGGGCAACGTGTCGCCGTCGCATAAGAGCCCCCCACCTCCGACGAGTTGCAGTTCCATCATCTTCGACCGCTCGACCAATTGCTCCGTCTTCTCCTTCTGCGTGTCATCGGCGGGCGGGAGCTTCCGATGAAGTGCTTTGTCCATGCCCAACGATGAAGCGACGAGAAAAAGGATCAACAGCATGAAGGAAATGTCTGCCGTTGAGGTCGTATTCAGCTCCGGGACACTATGTTTTCTGCGACGGATGAACATGGGGTTATCTTGAATTTTTCAGGGCGACGAAGAAAGAACAGGCAACCGCAAAAACAGCTGCACAGCACAAGATGGCTGAGGTCCACACAAACATTTCGGAGAGCTTCAGCCAAAGGGCACTGGAAAAGACTTTTCCATTGACGAGCATCGGCGCCGACGAGCCAAGCAGCAAAGTTGCCGACAGCAAAATCACTAAAAAAAGCGCCATCAACAGCGATATGCGCCTTACGGGGACGCCATTGATGCTCTGCGCGCGGCGGTCGCGAACCCTCCATGCCCGTAGTGCGCTCCAAAGGCTCAACACAAAAATCAGAAGCAAAAAAGCGAAAAGAAACCACAGTAGAACGTCCGTAAACAAAGGGGCATTGAACGCCGGATTTTCTGCATACGGAGACGAAAAGCCCACAAGATAGAAAGCACCGAAAATCAATGCGATGAGTATAGTCAGAAAATAGAAGAAACGGCTTGAAATCCGACGAGCCGACCATTTTTTCGTATCCATAGCCTATCTGTTGGGTTGTTTATAGTCGACGATGATGTCTACCAGCATGATGGCAGCATCTTCCATCTGATGGGTCAGACGCTCAATCTTAGCCAAAATGTAATTATAGAACAACTGTAAGATCAATGCCACGACAATGCCGAAGATAGTGGTGATCAAGGCAACTTTCATTCCCGAGGCGACAACTGTGGCGCTCAGGTCGCCAGCCGCCTGAATCTGGTCAAATGCCATGACCATGCCTATCACCGTACCCAAAAAGCCAAGTGAAGGAGCTATGGCGATGAACAATTTGATCCAAGAACAGCCTTTTTCCAAATAACCCACCTGAACGGAGCCGTAAGAGGTGATCGAGCGCTCGATGTTTTCTATCGACTCGTGGATCCTCAACAGTCCTTGGTAGCAAATTGAGGCAACCGGCCCGCGCGTGTTCCGGCAAAGCTCGCGGGCACCTTCCAAGTCTCCGGCATCCACCTTCACCTCAATCTCGCCCAAGAGCTTCTGCGTATTCACTTCCGACAAAGTCAGGTAAATTATCCGCTCGATACAAAAAGCGAGCCCTAAGACCAAAGCCAATGCCACCAGCGACATAAAACCGGCGTTGCCTTCGATAAATTTCTGTTTAAGTGAATTTCCGAAGCCCGCGCCCGCCGCCAATTCCTCCGCGACAATGTCCTCAGAGGCCTCAAATCGCGCACTATCCACTGCCGGCACACTGTCTGCAGACACTTCGGAAGATGTTGGCACCGCATTTTGAGCCCACAGCGACACATTGAAACTCAGTAAAATGACAGTAGCCAATATAAATGCTGGAAATAAGTGTTTCATGGAATATTCTAAAAAAATTTTGAGGAAGCGGAAAGAGGGGGATTCGAACCCCCGAAGCGCTTTTGACGCTTACACGCTTTCCAGGCGTGCCTCTTCAGCCACTCGAGCACCTTTCCTTGTTGTGGAACAATCTGATAATTTCTAACGAGCTACAAAATTACAAACTTTCTCCGAATTTTGCACCTTTTCTGCCTTTTTTTTATATTTATTTTATTCTTATCTTACAAATATTGACATTTGCACTCCCTTTTTTATCTGAAAATTTAACGTTCAATTCCCGAAACACCATGATTGCATCGCTCAAGAGGCCCACTTTCAGACAACATCCCCACCACTATTATATTTATATTGCAACAACTTCAATGAAATCACACTACGTCCTATATATTTTGTGAGATAAGAAGCGTTCATTTCATGGAGATTTATTATCTTTGTACCAAAGTTCATCTTCATAGAAATCACCCGAAACAGCTAAAACCCGTTTCGAAAACTATATAATAGACGAAAAAATGATGGACAAGTGGAAAGAAGAGAAAAAATAGCGCCAATGCATCACATAGACGGGACAGAGGAATTTGGCTATAGCATTATTAACAGATTTCTATATTCTTTTTACATGTATAAGAATACAGTAAAGAGAATCAAGAGAATCAAGAGAATCACTGATCTGTACCGGTTTACTTCGGTTCAAAACTTGAAAGGCTATGTAGCCCATTATTGCGATTTGCGACTTAAATCCTTCGATACGTTCATCAAAGTGTTAGTCGAGCACAAGGACTACGTGTCGGCAAATTGCCTTTTGAGGATGCTTGGGGACAATGTTGCCATTTTCCGCCTGATTTATGGAGAAAGCGACAAAAACTTGCTCTTATTGCGTCACGCCCTCTATGTAATGGATGGATGCGAGAGGAATCTTAAAGTGTTGCCTGAAAAGAACGTAAATGAGGGCATTTTGCCAGAGGAAGAATTAAAGAAATCGGAAGAAGCTACACGCTATAATCGTGAACATCGTCAGCGATTGATGCGTGAAGCACAGGAAATTCTTGCAGCTTCCCCCCTTCAGTATAGGAACAAGGCTGCATTTGACAAGATTGTGGAAGACAGAAACTGGAAGTTCAAGGAGTTTAAAGCATATAAGAAGAAGGGAAACAATCAGTATCAGTGGAGAGATCTCTACGATTTAATAGGCTGTTGCGACGGATTCGATATTCTTTCCTACATTTCACAATATGCTCACGGGTTGAGCATGAGCAATCTTGTTATTGAGTTGAACGAGGAGAATATCAATGGATGTGTTACCGAGGCTTTAGGGCTGATAAAACGGCTTCACAAATATACTTTGGATTTTTTTGCTTCCGAGCAGAGCTATATTCTAGAAGGTCTTTGAGAATCAGAAATGCGTGATGAAATCTTAGCTTGCTTCGATGAACGATATCGCCCTGATATAGACACCTGGAATCAGGATGTCATGAACAAACTAAACGATTTGCGCCAAAAAGGCTATTATGAAGTTATCTTGTAAAATTCGCAGTTATGGAAGAGTGCTTGGAACTAGCAGCATGGTTGTTGGAGGAATAAGGATTTTATACCAGTAGAAAGATAAAATTGGGAAAGGAGAGGAGGAGTACTAATGACTACACTTGTTGTTATATGGGTTTTGTTTGTCGTCATATGGATATTGTATGTCGTTGTTGTGGCGGGCAAACATGTTTCTGATATAGCCAACCTCAAACAGCCTGTTGAGACTGATTGTTTGGATGAGTGCAAGCGTAATAAGCTGGCTACAAACAAACAGGATGATTGTAGCGCCACGGTTAGTAAGGCTCAGGCGAAGGGTTCCATCATGGCAGATAATGCCATGGCGGCTATAGCTGGTGCAGCATTGGCATCTCATATGGCAAAGCGTCTTAAGCACGACGATGCCAGAGACATTAGCGATGATGATATATACCTTTATGATGATGAACTGGATGAGTTTGGCATATTGGACAATTTGGATGGGTTGGAAGAGTTGGGCGATTCGGCTCCTCCAGGTACGGAAGATGTTGTTAATTATCACCACCATGACGATGACACCTGTCATGATGACGAATTGGATGCTTATGATGATTTCATCGCGTCGTTAGACTGATTGTCCTGCCATTCAAAATGAATTCCCAAGAACACATCATTTCCCCTTGTTTTCCAGTTCTTTCATTTACAGAGCCATTGGCTAAAAAGTAGGAGGGAAACCGCCCCCACAACATTTTTCTTCAATAAAAAATACTGTCCTTACAGCAACTTTCAAGCAAAAATCAACATTTTAATGTCAAAGACTTGTTGGCAGTTTCATATTCTGGATTGCGTCCCGACACTCTTCCATCAGCCATTTCGGTGTGCTGGTGGCTCCGCAAATCCCCACTGTTGCCACGTTCCTGAACCATTCAGTGTCTATTTCCCGTGCACTTTCAATCAAAAAGCTGTTCGGATTGACTGACCGGCATTCATTGAACAAGACTTTCCCGTTTGAACTTTTCCGTCCGCACACAAAAAGTATCAAGTCGTGGCGCGCCGCAAAAGCCGCGATGTTAGGCATGCGGTTGGCCACTTGCCGACAGATGGTGTCAAAACTTTTGAAGTCGCACGATGGCGAGATATGCGCTTGGATGTAGTCAATGATGCCATGAAACTCGTCCAGCGACTTGGTGGTTTGCGAATACAAGTAAATGTCACGGTTGAAGTCCAGTTGCTTCACATCGTCCAGATTTTCCACCACCACGGCCCTACTCTCGGTTTGTCCAACTAGTCCGAGCACCTCGGCATGGCCGTTTTTGCCGAAGATCACGATTTGTGCCGCGGGATTTTCGTCAAATTGCCGCTTTATTCGCCTTTGTAATTGCAGCACCACCGGACAAGTGGCATCAATGATTTCGATGTCGTTGTTTTTCGCCATGGCATAGGTCTCCGGCGGCTCGCCATGGGCGCGCAAGAGCACCTTGGCGTGGCGGATGCTTTTCATCTGCTCATGTTCAATGGTTTCAAGCCCCATGGCATGCAGGCGGTCGCATTCCATGCCGTTGTGCACAATGTCGCCCAGACAATACAGTTTCTTGCTGTTTGCCAGCTCTTCCTCTGCCTTTTTGATGGCTGTCGTCACGCCGAAGCAAAAGCCGCTGTCCTTGTCTATTTCAATCTGAATTGCTGCCATTTTATCACCTCAAGCCGTCAAAGTAGTGTCTCAAAAGTTCTCCTGCCGCCGCAAATGAGGTCTTTTCGCCAGCCAAGACCATCCGCTCCTCTTGCCTGAGGCGCTCTTCGATGTCGGAATTGTTGTAAAAACTGTTGCGCAGGCTCTCGTTGATGGTTTCATACATCCAGTATTTCGACTGTTCGTTGCGCCGGTAGTCGAAATAGCCATTGTGGTTGACAAAAGCGATGTACTCATAGATCATGTCCCATACCTCTTTGATGCCGGTACCATAGAATCCTGAATAACAAAGGACTTTCGGCAGCCATCCGCTAGCGGATATTGGGAAGAAATGCAGGGCGTTGCGGAAATTCGTCGCTGCCATCTCGCATTTGTCCACATTGTTGCCATCACATTTGTTAATGACAATGCCATCGGCAATTTCCATGATTCCGCGCTTGATGCCTTGCAACTCGTCTCCCGTCCCTGCCAATTGGATCAGCAGGAAAAAGTCGACCATTGAGTGGCAAGCCGTTTCGCTTTGCCCCACACCAACTGTCTCCACAAAAATCTTGTCATAGCCTGCCGCCTCGCACAAGATGATGGTCTCACGCGTTTTCCGCGCCACACCCCCCAAAGAGCCTGCCGTTGGCGAGGGGCGAATGAACGCCTCCTGGCGAAGTGAAAGCTTTTCCATACGCGTCTTGTCGCCTAAGATGCTGCCTTTACTGCGCTCACTGCTAGGATCTATGGCCAAGACAGCCAGTTTACCACCATATTCATCGAGCACATGGCAGCCGAAAGCATCTATTGACGTACTCTTCCCGGCTCCAGGAACGCCGCTAATGCCTATTCTCACCGATTTACCGGCGTGTGGCAGACATTTTTCGATGACTTCTTGCGCCTTTTGCTGGTGGGCCGGGTTGACGCTCTCTACCAAAGTCACCGCCTGGCTGAGAATCGTAACGTCGCCTTTGAGGATTCCCTCCACCATGTCGGCAACAGAAATCTCACGTCGCTTAAAAACACTCCGTTTAAGGTATGGGTTGATGATCGACGGCTGCTTGACACCGCTATTGACGGTCAGCCCTTTATATTCTGCACTATTTTCTGGATGTTCCATATCTACTCCTATTCCGTTACATTGATATCGATGATGACTTTGGGGCGCTTGGGATCATTGGTGGTCAGCAATACACGCGGTTTCCCCTTGACATGCTGCAGCTGACGGCGGTCAACTGTTATCTTCAGTTTTGTCGAGGCACCGACCTCCAAGCTGCGCTGTCCCAACGACACTTTGATGCCTTCGGTGTACATTTGCAAAGAGGTAATCTTCAGGGCAGAGAGCCCTTTATTGGTAATCACGACCTCGCCCTTGAGCTTATTTTTGCCATTAAACCTCCCCAAATCCAACGCCAGAGGTTCGTATTTGATGCGTGCGGCATTCATCAGGTCAATTTCTTCCATATCCTGGAAATTAGGCAAAGAAACCACAGACACAAGCATCTCCTTGTCCCTGCTCACCTTGTCGCCTGGCTGGTGCCCCAAATATATTTTCGTCTGGGTCAGGCCCAGGCTCCGCAACTTCTGCGAGTCCAGCATCAACCTTATCACCCCGGCATGTCCAGAGGCAATCGTCGATGGCGAGACCTCCGCTTTGAGATAGGGCGGCAGGTGCATTACAACTGGCTCTGCCGAACGGCTCGAATTGTTGAACACATGGATTTCCTGCACCTGCATATCGCCTTGGTTGACATCATCGAATTCGATGTCTGCACGGTCGACCGTCAAATCGCCGACTTTAAAAGCGTATGCACCTTCAAATTCCTTGATTTCAGACACCACCACACCGCGCATCGTCAAATAAGTGGGCACCGGATTGTTGGCCGTATATATGCCAACCTGCTTGGCAAAATGCCCTAACTGCTTGGCATCATAGGTGGCTTTGACGAAAAAGGTGTCGCCCCGCTCGATGCGCTTTTCCGGATATTCCACACTCGTACAGCCGCAACTGATCCGCACATCGCGTATAAACATGTCGTTCCGGCTGTTGTTGACTAATTCAAACTCCACTGTCACAGGCTTTTTGAAAATCACCTGCCCACAGTCTACATCCACATTGGTGGTCTTTATATTCTGTGCCAGCAACGCCGTCCCAAATGCGCTTCCCAGCATCAGCATTGCTGTCTTTTTCCTTAAATTCATTGTTCTTTAATTAAAAATTCACTATTTTTCTATCCTCAGCCTCATCGCCTTACTGCGTGCCGAGAATTCGGGCGCATAAGCACACTGTACCGTGCATGTCCCACTGGTGTACTCTCCCGCCCTATCGATGAAATATTCTGTCTCTATCACATGCTTTCCTTTGCGCAACATATTGAAATAATATGCCGTAGTGCCGTCTCTTGGCGCGACATAACAGCCGTTTCGATAGCCGCTGAGCTGCTCCACAGGCTCAAGGCACGCCGCACGTTTGTCCACCACCTGCACAAAGTCGTAGTCACGGTCGGCTTGGATGGTGATGCGTACTTTCACCTTGTGGCCAACTTGCAACGGTGCCCCACCACCCAAGATCTCACGCTTGACGGTGATTCCAGAGACATTTTCATCAATGTCTCCTGTTTTTTGCATAAATTGAGCATAGACAGCCCCCCAACTCGTTCCTGCTGACGACTTCTCTACCGTCAATGTACGTAAGGAGTCACCATTCATCGTGGTTTTAACATATCCGAGCCCTGCCGTCGCCGCAGGCAAAGGAAGTTGCTCGCCGTTTAAAGACAATTTGGCGTGTGGCTGTTCGGCGAAGGCTGGGGGTTGGGCGTCGACAAAGGCATAAACAGCGTTCACACTATTGACCGGCGTGTCCCAGCAAGTAGTACGCTTCTCATGAAGTAGCCAGCGTTGCAATTCCTCAATCGTCTTCACATCGTTTGGCTCAATGGCTTTGATCGCCTCAATGGCGGCAACAACCGTTGGAATCCGATAGTCAAACCACGAGTAATAAGCACGCGGCGTGTCAAAATAGCGACCCAATTCTTCTTTGTAAACCGTATATTCGCGAATGCTCTGCAAATACTCCGCCGCCTTCGTCCGATAGCCGTTCTTGGCCAAGATGACGGCCGCCGTAGCCTTGCCATAAATGGTCATCTCCGTCGTTTTCTTTGACAAAAGCTCCAGCATATATCGCTGTGCAGTCTGCACGTTTTGAGGCAAATCCCTCCCATCAAGCGCCAAGGTATACAGAATCCGGACAACTAATTCTGAGGGACGCAGTTTCTTGATGCCGCGTTTCTCGTCCTTTCTCATTTGTTCATATTCTCTTACGAGTGTCGTGCCCAAGAATTCCAACGACTTGTCGAGCATCTGCTGTGAGGTTGGCTGCATACTGGTCATTACGTTCAGCCTCACCAGCATTTCACTAACCGCCTGCGTCATGTACGGGCTGCCTTCCATGCCTTTCCACCAGCTCCATGCGCCATCGGCTCGCTGCAACTGCTGCAATTTCGCCAGCGTAGTGGTCAAACGATGCTGCAATGCCGCCTCGTCAAAGAGATGCACAAGCTGTTGCTTTTGGTCTTCCTCGCGTTCCGCAGCCATCATCCAAGGCGTTTCAGCCAACAATAATGCCTTCAGCTCCTGATTTTTCTGCAAACTGCTCATCAGCGAGGTCTCCCGACCCTGTTCCGCCTTCCATTGCAAGACAACATCTTTGATTTTCGGCGACTGCCGGAGAACATGCGTTGCCAAAGTGTTGGCGTAAAAGGCCGAGGCCAAACTCATCGCATTTTCCTCACAAACTTCTGCCATCGTCGGCAAAGCTTGCAGCATCAGCCATGCTGGATTATTGTAGTATTCAATGGTCAAGCGATTCTCCGGAGTCTCTACCGCAAAAAGCTTGTCAAGGTCAATATTGAGTGTGCCCGGACGGTTCTGGGTGAAAGCCAGCGTGTTGGTCACCAGCTCATGGTCTGGCAAAACAGGCAAATAGTGCTGCTCACCGTCGCTAAACGTCGCGCCCTCCACCGTTATGCGGCAGACCAGCAGCGGATGAGTGTCCCTTGCCTGAAAATCGAACACGGCAGAAATTGTCTCGCCGGCGGGAAGGGTGACTTCTTGTGAGCATTGCTCCACCACCTCGTCGCTTTCAGGGTCTGCCAGGACCATTCGGGCGACGCCTGTCTGCCGGTTCCCGCTCATGTTGACAATGCGTGCCGAGATTTTCACTTGGTCGCCACTGCGCACGAATCGGGGCATGTTGGGCTGCACCATCACGTCTTTCTGCGCGACAATTTCAGCCTCTAAAAAGCCATAATTCATCATTTGGTCATGGGCAAGACCCATAAAGCGCCAAGTGGTCAGGCTCTCCGGCAAATTGAACTTGATATTCACATTTCCCTTGGCATCAGACATCAGGGCCGGGTAGAAAAAGGCTGTCTCTTCCAAGTTCTCACGCATTTGGACGGCGGGAGCTCCACCTTGCTTTTTATCCTCCTTCATGTCCATGTCGGCCGCGGCCTCAACAGCTTCGTCGCCACTGGTGGATTTCGCGGCCATTGGCATTGCCCTTGAAAATGCCATCTCCTCAACTGCCATCGCCGAAGTCTTCAAAAGCCGGCGCGGGCCGCCGCCGAACTTCACTTCATTGAAAGTGTCGAAAAGGCCTCCGGAATGATAAAGGCTCTCAAACCCGGCATAGAATCTGTTCAAGGACAGAGGTTTTACGGATAGGTTCTGATAAGGAGAGGTCTCAAACTGCGACCAGCGGAGACCCGACAGGAAACACCAGGAGGTGTGCGCCAAGCTGCGACCTAAATTCGGGGAGAAATGCCAGTCATGCTGACGAATTTGGTCTAGTGATTGGTCATATAGCACTGCCATCAGCTGTGATTTTGCGACTGGCCGCCCTGCTTTTGCGATGTGCAAAGTCCATTCTTCACGCTGCCCAGGCACCAAGCGGTCCCTGAAAGTCGTCCACTTCAAGTCCATCTGCTTTTCAGGCAGAGGCTTGGCAATGCTCACTTGGTGTGAATAGACATTTCCTTCTTTCATCCAGAGATAATTCAGCAGAATGCCGTCGCCATACTCATTCCTATATGTCAATTTCCGGGTCTGCACCTCATTGTTGAGCGTGAATGCGCCGCTTTCGAGGACTTTTTCGCCGGAAATCATCGTATATAAGACATAAATGTCATCGGAAGCCCCATATTGCACATAAACGGGCTTGCCATCGCGCGGGAACTCATTGGCAGAACAATAGAACCAGTCGTGCGTAGGCACGCAGGGGCGCTTGTCTTGCCATGAGAACACAATAAATTCCTGATCGATGGTATCTTGCTCGCAAACAGCCACCAGGCGATGGCGGCCGGAGGGGAGCTTCGACACCATTTTTTTCACATCCACCTTTTGGTTGGTCGCCGCCAGCAGCGCATTGGCAGGATTGTCAATATAATATCTCACCTTTGCGGCAACATCTTTACCGGCATTGTTTTTGAACGTAAACTGAATGCTGCGAAGACTGTCCTTCAGCACTTGCTTGGGCAAATCACAACTCAAAGCCGTCGGTTTCGTGCCCAATGGCAGAATGCTCTCACCGCTATGCGACTCGCCGGCGACATCTACGACAGTTGCCTCAATCCTAAACTGATAAAAACGTCCTTGCCGACGCTGTGCCTCATTGCCCTCAAACTCGTCCATCTTCAGCGGGACCTTTATCGCAAACGCGCCATGCCCATCGGTTGTCAGCTCACCTGCGGCAATTGTTTTTCTCTGTTCTGCAGGCAAATTATACCTCCGCCACCAAAGCGCAGGCTGCCGTATGATGGTATAAGTCACCTTCGCCCCTTGTACGGGAACGCCGGCAAAGGATTTCGCCCGCCCAACCACTTCTACCTCGTCGCCAGGCTTATAAGCATCTGTCACCTCATCGAACTCAATACGGAAGGTCGGACGCTTGTATTCCTCAACATTGAAAGACACATAGCCGCCGCTGCCGAAATTGCTGCGGATGGTGTACATGCCCGTCAATTCCGAGGCCGGCAGCTCGAAATCTGCCGAGGCCGTCCCGTAATCGTCTGTCAGCAATTTCACTTCCTTGACGACCTTGCCGTTTGCGTTCCGCAAAGACAGCACCAGCGGCTGGGTAGCCAAGGCATGGGTCTCATGTCCGGCAATATTCTTGAATGCCAATGCGCTGACATGAACCGTCTGTCCTGGCCGATACAGGCTGCGGTCAGTGTAAAGATTGACGTAATCGACACTTTTTTCGTTCCTATAATAGCTGAAGTTCGACCACACGCCCATGTCTGGGCATGCTTTGTCGTCTTCCGTATAGACAAAGACTGAATGGGCACCATTGTTATGCTGCGACTGGTACATAAACTCACCCTTTTCGTCCGTATTGACATTCATCAGGCCAACCTGGTTCCTTTGACGGGCATGCTGGCGCGGCATCAACTGCAAGAATGCGTTGGCAACGGGCTGCCCGCTGGTGGCATTCAAGGCCACAAATCGGGTTCTCGAGCCAGGCAGAGCCTCCGAGACTACCCGGAGGTTGCTCACATAAAACAACGTGCGAAGAGGCTGGACAGACGAGTTTTCAGATGTCATTTCCAGCAAATAAACACCTACGGGCAATGGCTCTATCACCAATGAGTCGGCAAAAATATCATAGTCTGCATGTGCTGGGAATCCTTTTGAATAAGTCTTCTGCGAATTTTTAACCCTCAGGCTCAATATTTTTTTATAATCAGCAGGCGAGTTGGGCGACAAAGTCGTCGACCCTTCGACATTCAAGCGTGTAAGCTGCAAATTGACTTGTTTCAAATTCCGGACTTCAGTGAATCTCACTGTCGTTGGCCTCAAAGGAAGTACCAGCATGTTGGTAAGTTCCGACGACAACATCGGTGCCGTGAGCCGCCGCCGCTCATTGCGCAACTCATTCATCCCCTGCCAGGACGACCATTTGCTCAATGCCTGGTCAATATAGTCTATTTGTTGCTTTACTACAATGTTTTCCGCACCTTTCATCGCCTTGTAGCGCTCAACAGCCACCGCGCCTGCCACGTCCAAGTCGCCGTACTGGGCAAGCAGGCCGTCCAACCGCTTGACGTAATCCGACTGCTCAATGTCACGGATAACCTGCGGACGATGTTGGTTCAAGTCATATAGTGCGCACAGGCACGCCGCGCGCCGGTTGCCCGATTTCACATAATACTCCCGAAGCGTTGCATAATCTTCCAGTTCCAGGCCGATGATGCTGAACAAATCATGGTCAAAGATCTTGCTGTCTTCGCCTTTTTCCACAAAAGGCATATAATCGGCAGCCTTCGTGCCAGTCAACAAGGCAGGGTTGGACAGCGCTTTTTTGCGGTAGTCCGCGGCCAGTTGAACCCGCCGCTCCCCCAACTGTGGATTTTGGGCATGGATTTTACTCAAGACGGCCTGGTAGACAGCCGCGAGCGGAGGATTTTTCCCCACAGCCGCCTGCTCTTTGGCAATGATGCGCTGCAAGCATGCCTGCAGGGAGTCGGGAGCGACCATCAACAGACGGTCGGCCCACAGCAACTCAGCCTTAAGCAGATGGCCGTATTTTCTCTCTGCATCCGCCTTCCTTATGATTTTTTCGAGCAGTGTCATTTGCGTCCGGGGCTGGTCCTTTTGCGCCGCCGCATCAACTTGCTTCCAGAGCGTATCGTAGCTGTCTGCTTTCATGGTCGTTGTTATTCCAAATACCGCAAAAAACAAAATAAATATGTATTTTACCATAACTTTATTGTTTTTGTAAGCTTGATTAGACATTTTGAAACAATGATTCTGCAAAGATATATAAAAATATGAAAAAGAATAAAAGATGAGCCGCGAAATCAAGCGCTAAACCATGAATAATAAAAAAAACAAGGAAAAATTTGCAAATTTAACATATTCTTTGTATTTTTGCAAAATAAGTATCGGTATACAAGTATAAAATTTAAAAACTAGATTGAAATGAAAAAGATTGTACTCGTGTTGTCTTTTGCATTTTTTGCAATGACAATGTCTGCGGTTCCTGCACGCCCCGGACAATGGAAAACAGTAAAGCTGAATGATGGCAGAGAAGTCAGGGTAGAACTCTGCGGTGACGAACACGCACGTTTTTGGAGGGATGCCGATGGCAACGTATATGTGGAAGAAGAAGGCAAGGAGACCTATGCACTGGCCGACTTCGAAAAAATCAGCGCAAGAGCTGCAAAGAGAAGAGCAGCAATCAACACCGAGCGCATGAAGAGAGCGGCGCGCGGCCCCCACAAGATAGACTTGGGAGAAGAGCATGCGCCTTATATCGGAACCAAGAAGGGTCTCATTATCCTTGTCAACTTCAGAGACACCAAGTTCCAAAGCAGCAACAATGCCGCATTCTACAACAGGATGGCAAACGAAGAAGGCTTCAAGTCTGGAAACATTGACGGAAGCGTACGCGATTATTTCAAGGCACAAAGTGGCGGCCAATTCATACTGGAATTTGACGTAAAAGGCCCCGTCAACCTGCAAAACGGATATTCGTACTACGGACAAAACGTCAACGGTTTTGACGGTAAGCCAGGACACATGGTCGCCGAAGCTTGCAGAGCCATCGACAATGAAGTCAATTTCAGGGATTACGACTGGGATGGCGACGGCATGGTCGAACAAATCTTTGTCCTCTATGCAGGGAAAGGCGAACATGACGGTGGCGGCACCAGCACTGTCTGGGCACATCAATGGACTTTGAAAGAAGCTTACGGAAGTACTCTGAGACTTGACGGCGTACAAGTCGACACCTATGCCTGCGGAAACGAGCTCAACTCCAGCGGCCGCGCACAAGGCATCGGCACCATCTGCCACGAATTCTCACACTGCCTGGGATTGCCAGACTTGTACGACCTTCAATACAAGAACCCAGGTATGCTGAACTGGAGTGTCATGTGCAGTGGTTGTGACAATGGCAGCGGCTACGTCCCCTGCGGATATACAAGTTATGAAAAATGGTACTGCGGATGGCTTGACCCCATTGAACTGAAATACGACATCGATGTCAAAAACATGAAACCGCTGAGCAACGGAGGAGAAGCTTACGTTATCTATAATGAACGTAACAGAAACGAATATTATTTGTTGGAAAACCGCCAAAAAGTAGGCTGGGACAGAGGGCTCTCCGGAAGCGGACTCCTTGTCCTGCACGTTGATTTCGACAAAAAAGTATGGGCGGCCAACGAGCCAAACACAACAACACAGTCCGAATCCGGCAACACCCGCCAGCGCTGCATCCCTGTTCCTGCCGACAACAGTTTGTCAAGCGGAACGGCCAGCGGCGACGCCTATCCCAACCAAGGCAGGAACACGACACTGAGCAAGACTTCAAGACCTGCGACATCGCTGTACAATACCAACTCCGACGGGACTAAATACCTGAATGTGACTGTTTCAGGCATCACGCAGAACAGCGACAAGACCGTTTCCTTCAAATTCAAAGGACAATATGGCCCGACAGGCATCGAAGACGTTTCAGAAAGCATGGGAACGAACGAGAGCAACGTTTACGACCTCAACGGAAGAATCGTTGGGACAAACGAGAGTCAGCCATTGCAGCGGGGCATATACATCCAAAACGGCAAAAAAGTCATTAAATAAAGACTACCGGTACAATTTACCCTAAGATAATCCTCAAAAAAAAGCCTATTGCCAATAGGCTTTTTTTGAGGCATTTAAAAAAAGAAACCATTTTCCCAGAATATTGCACAATAAACGCTAAAAACTTTTGTCTTTTCACTTTTTTTCTTATCTTTGCCCCTTGACGAAATTATAAAATTGATAAAAATCATGAAAAAAATCATCTCAATCTTTTTCTTATTATCCACTTTCATCAGCGTTTATCCAATGCCCGCAAAACGAGGCCAGTGGAAAGACATCCTGCTGAGCAACGGAAAAACAGTGAAAGCAGAACTCTGCGGCGACGAGAATCTGCATTTCTGGCGCGATGCGGCAGGCAACGTCTACACACGCGATTTCAAGGAAAAGACATTTAAGCAAATACCATTTCATACATTAAAATCCCAAAAGAACTGTCAAAAAACGAAAGCAAGAAAAGGAAGAAAAGCCCCCAGGAAAGTAGACCTTGGCGGCACACACACACCATACATTGGTGAGAAAAAAGGACTGATTATCCTGGTGGAATTCCCCGACCTGAAATTTGCACCCGAACACGACAGAAACCTGTTCGACGACATCGCCAATAAAGACAACTACGTTACCGAGAAAGGATTCAAAGGCAGTATAAAAGACTATTTCAGAGACCAAAGCAACGGGAAGTTCATCCTCAATTTCGACGTTCTCGGCCCCATCACACTGGAGAACAACTATGCCTACTATGGTGAAAACGACTACTACGGCGACGATTTGCGTCCAGGCGAAATGGTCATCGAGTCATGCGAAACCATAAAAGACCTGGTCGACTTCAAAGACTACGACTGGGACGATGACGGATTCGTAGACCAGGTGTTCATCCTCTATGCCGGCAAGGGGGAAAACGACAACGGCGATGAAAACACGATATGGCCGCACGAATGGCAGCTAACATACAGCAACGACACCACCATTAACATTGACGGCGTGACCATTGACACATACGCCTGCGGCAGCGAGCTCAACGGCGACGACGGACTCTGTGGCATCGGCACCATCTGCCACGAGTTCTCACATTGCCTAGGACTAGCCGACATGTATGACACAGGCGCATACGCATTTAACTATGGTATGTTTAATTGGGACATCATGGACCATGGCAGCTATAATGGCAACGGATTCATTCCGGCAGGCTATACAAGCTATGAACGCTGGTACTGTGGATGGTTAGACCCCATCGAACTCAAGAACGACACCGTCGTCACAGACATGCGGCCTCTCTCAGATGGCGGTGAGGCATACATCATTTACAACAACGACCACAAAGACGAATACTTCCTGCTCGAAAACAGGCAACAGGTCAACTGGGATGAAGGGGTACCTGGAAAAGGGCTGCTGGTCTTGCATGTAGACTACGACAAAGATGTATGGTATTACAATGAAGTCAACCCCACATTGGGAGCCATAAGCGAAAACAACCATGAACGATGCACCATCTTGGCGGCCGACGGCAGTTTTATTACGACCTCATACAATTCAGCCAATGACCCCTATCCATACATGGACAAAGACACCATTGTCAACGATTCCATCACACCCACATCTTTCCCAAACACCCAAGTCTACAACCCATTGGCAGATGGTAGCGAGACACTTGACATCGCCATCACCGAGATAAGAAGACATGATGACAACACCGTCTCCTTCAAATTCCACGGACACTCGCCCACAGGAATCGCCCACATTGTCGATGGACAAAAAGAGAGGAATCATCCCATTTACACCATTGACGGAAGACGGGTGGCACAAGGACCAAGAGTGCTGAAGAAAGGACTATATATTCAAAACGGGAAAAAACTACTGATAAAATAACTCAAATATAAAAACGATTATGATTAAAAGGACATTAATTATCACACTGTCACTCGCAGTGTCATTAACCCTCTCCGCCGTCCCCGCCAAGCGCGGACAATGGAGAACTGCAAAACTGAGCAACGGCAAAGAAGTTCGCATCGAATTGCGTGGAGACGAATTCGGCGCATGGTGGCAAGCCGAGGACGGGAGAGCCTACCTCCAAGAGACTGGGAAAGAGAGCTTTAAAGAAATTGACTTGCAAGAATTCCACAAAAACACGGCCCCAAAGCGCCAACAAGCCCAAAAAGCACGAATGGACAGGAGGAAAATCAACATCGGAGGCGAGCATCAACCCTACGAAGGCACAAAAAAGGGACTGATCATCCTTGTAGAATTCAAGAACCTGAAATTCAAGCAAGGACACAACCTGGAACTCTTCAACAAGATTATCAAAGAAAAAGGATACACCTCAGAAGCCGGTCACAAAGGATGTGTAAAAGACTATTTTAACGACGTGAGCTACGGAAAATTCGACTTCGACTTCGACGTTGTCGGCCCCGTAGCCATGCCTGAGAACTACGAATATTACGGCAGCAACCAAGGGGGCAACAACGCCTCCAGAGCCGGGACAATGGTAGGAGAGGCATGCAAACTCGTCGACGACATTGTCGATTTCTCTGAATACGACTGGGACAACGACGGCGAAGTGGAACAAATCTTCGTTATCTATGCAGGATTGGGAGAGGCCGACGGCGGCGATGCCAACACCATTTGGCCCCATCAGTTCTTCCTTGCATCCAGCGACTACGGGAAACGTTACAATGCCGACGGCGTTAGCGTTAACGCCTATGCCTGCGCTGCCGAATTGAACGGGAAAAACAAAATCAGCGGCATCGGCACCATTTGCCACGAATTCTCACATTGCCTGGGACTTCCCGATGCATACGACACACAAGGCGACAACTACGGCATGGGCGGATGGGACATCATGGACCAAGGCAGCTACAACAACGACGGCTATGTGCCGGCCGGCTACACGAGCTATGAGCGCTGGTACTGTGGGTGGCTAGAGCCAACCATTTTGGAAGCGGAAGAGATGAACGTAACAGGGATGAAGGCACTCACAGACGCCCCCGTGGCCTATGTCCTCTACAATCAACAAAGAAAAAACGAATACTATTTGCTCGAGAACCGGCAGAAAAAAGGCTGGGATGAAGCCCTCAACGGCGCGGGGCTGCTTGCCATCCACGTTGACTTCGACGCCTATCAATGGAGGATGAACATGGTCAACACCAATGCCAAGCATCTGCGCATGACCATTCTGCCTGCTGACGGCGAAGCCAACAGATACAACGAGAGCAACGATCCGTACCCCTACGGCATGAACGACAGCATCACCAACAACTCCAAACCCGCGGCAACATTATACAATAAAAACACCGATGGGGAAAAATTCCTCAACAGGGGCATACATAAAATCAGGAACTACCACAAAGACGGCACTATCTCGTTCATTTACAAGCCTTCCTCGGTAACCTCATCGTCCACCGACCCCACCATTCCGGCAGACGGCATTTTCTTCCACGAGACCTTTGACCAATGCGAAGGAAAAGGAGGCAACGATAACAAATGGAACGAAGAATCCTCGTCCAACTTCTGGGCCGATTACACCGGATGGGCTTCCGTGAACAAATTTGGAGCAAACAAATGCGCCCTCTTTGGCAAAGGTCCACGAGTGCCGGGCATAGCAAAATCTCCGGAGATTACATTGGCAGGAGACTCGGCTATCATCACCTTCAATGCCGCGCCATTTGCCGGCGACCCGACGGCACTCAGCATTTCCGTAACCAACGGGCTCACCGTCACACCCAACACATTCACCCTGGAAGACGGCAAGTGGACTACATGCAGAGCCATCATCAAGGGGAACGGCAAGACACAAGTCAACTTTACACCCAAAAAACGCTTCTTCTTGGACGAAGTCATGATCAGAACAGCCAAAGAAGATACTGGCATTGAACGCATCAAATACCAACAAACAGAAAAGAGAGACAACCGGATCTATAGCATTGACGGACAATGCCTGGGCACAGACTTCAACGCGCTGGGCCACGGCATCTACATCATCAACGGCAAAAAGGTTGTAAAATAAAACCAGCAACATCAGCCACCGGAAAGCCGAAAAGCTTCCCGGTGGCTTGAAATAAAGACAAAGAAAGAAGTCATGAAAAAGCTTATCTACAAACTCCTATCCATCTGCCTCGCCATACTAGGGCTCAGCGCATGTGCGGAGAAGAAACAAGTTACGGACAACCTAAACGAGGGACAATTCGAAAAGAAAGAGAAAATCGGACGAGCAGAACTGCTCTACGGAGGTCCCAATGTGCGCTACAACAAACATTCGCAAGAGAACGACACACTTCAAATCAACGAAGAGCAGGAGAAATAACCTTCACCAACCATGGCACAACTGTCGCTACGCAAGAAACTAGGACTGGAAATTGAACGGAAATTCCACAACGACTTGATCAAGGAACATCCACTCTACCAGCTCTTCTGGGAGTGCACCTTGCGCTGCAACCTACACTGCCGGCACTGCGGCAGCGACTGCAAGGCCACCGCAGACAGTAAGGACATCCCCGGAGAAGACTTCATGAAAGTGCTCGACTCCATCAGCCAAAAAGTCGACCCAGCCAGCGTATTCGTCATCATCACCGGCGGTGAGCCGCTCATGCGCCCCGACCTGGAAAAATGGGGAAGGGAAATCTACGAGAGAGGATTCCCCTGGGGGCTTGTCACCAACGGCCGAATGCTCACCCCGCAACGGTTCCAACGCCTCTTGGAGGCAGGGCTGCACACCGTAGCCATCAGCTTGGACGGCCTGAGGGAAAGCCACAATTGGATGCGCGGAGACCACAACAGCTTCGACACGGTCGACAACGCCATAGACCTCATGGTCAAAAAGAGGCCCTTCGTTTTCGACGTGGTGACATGCGTTACAGAAAAGAACTTCCACGAGTTGGAAGACATCCGCGACTTCCTGGTCCGAAAAGGCGTCAGACGATGGCGCCTGCTCACCGTCTTCCCCGTAGGAAGAGCCAAAGACGACCCCCTCTTGCAACTCAGCGACGAGCATTTCAAAGCGCTCATGGCGTT
>ODAI011944302.1_pt1 | contig 53733 bp, 44 predicted proteins | sample 1539321 | NCBI WGS metagenome assembly ODAI01 (sample SAMN02144231, study PRJEB22623) | gut metagenome | biome: sheep rumen | host: Ovis aries | place: New Zealand | reverse complement strand
ACGACAAAAATGTCTCTGAAACAGACTTTCCCGTAACCCCCGACAATGGGTTGAACAACAACAGAAAAACCAAAACCACCCCCGGCCCCCCCGCCGTAAAGATTTTGGGCGTGGACTTTGCGGCATACGACAGCACGGGAATTTTCAGGATTGATAGTTGCAATTTTGACAATGCCACGGTAGAAATTATGCGCACCCAAGACACCGTCCGCAGCACGCCAAACCGTCCAAGGAGACGCCGCCAAAGTTTTTTCAACGGTCTTGTAATCAACAATATACATAGTTTTGGAAGTAGTTTTGCGATGAACGACGAAAACGCCGACAAGATAGCGGGCGCGATGTTGGACGTTTCGTGCGAAAATTTCAGCCTCGACAGCGCAAACCTCGCCCGCGCCAACAGCCTGATTACCTTTGAAAACCCGTATTTGGATTTGACGGACATTTTTGCAAGAATCAAACTCAACCATCTGACTGTCAACCATCTGCACCACGAAAACGACTCCACCATAATCACCGATTTTGCTTTTGGAAATCCCGACGACACCACCCGCGCAGGAATCAAAGCACCCGAAATACGTTTTACAGGTTTGGATTATCAACAATTGGCGTTCAACAAGCGCGTATTTGCAAATTCGCTCTATTTGCTCGACCCGGAAATACGTATCACTCAGAAAGTTAGAGATCCAAACAAACCGCGCAAAAGATTCTCGATGGATAGTTTGAAGTGGAATTTTGTAATTAACAATGTTGCCTCCGACGGCGCAAGCATCAACCTCAAACGCCCCATCAAGCACGACCTTTTTTGGGACAAAATCGACCTCCGCGCCGACGGAATCAACACCGAAACCGAGCATCCAACAATGTATCCCGCCGACCATATCTTGGTGGGTATCAACGACTACACCTTCAATTTCCGCGACAGCATCTACCGCATCAACTTCGGGCGCGTGGTCGTGGACCCCATCAACCGCACCGGCGTAATCAACCAAGTGGACTACCGCCCAAAGATGCCGAGGTACGATTTTTATAATCATTTCGACGTGCGCAAAACCGCGATTTACTTCAATTGCGAGAAGGGTTACGTGTATGATTTCGATGTACCTAAACTGTTCACCGACAAGAAGATAGACATTGGCAGATTGGATGTTTACAGGTTTCAGATGCAGAGTTATGAAAATCAGACCAAGCCAAACGATTTCGTAACTCCCAAGCCAAACCTCCACGCCTTCATCAAGGAGCGCATCCCCGTGAAAATCACCATCGACACCACCTTTGTCCACAATTCTTACGTAGGAGTAGAGCAATTGAACCCCGAAGCGGGCGTACCGGGATTGCTGACTATCAACGACATAAGCGGCAAGGTTCTCAATTTTACCAACGACCCGGCAGACATCGCCCGCAACAATGCGATGTTGATGTCGGCGACGGGACGCCTGATGAACATCGCCGACGTGAGCGGCAAAATCAAATATGTAATGGATTCGCCGACAGACGAGTTTATATGCAATTTTAAGGCTGACACCATCCACTTGCCTGACCTAAATCCGTACCTCGAAAACGCGATTTTTGCAAAAATCAACGACGGCACAGTGTCGGCGGCGCAGGTCAATTTTAAGTCCAACAACATCGAATCTCGCGGCGAATCACACATTGTATATCGTGATTTGAAGTTGCAGGTCAATAAGCGCGACAGTGTTCAGCAACGTCGTCGCGGGCTTCTTTCGCTCCTTGCCAACACGGTGGTCCGCACCAAAAACACCCGCAAAATTGGTTACATCTACGCCAAATGCAACCCGGGACGGAGTTTCACCGGCTATTGGGTACAATCAATCCTCTCCGGCATCAAAGCCACCGCCGGTTTTGAAAACAAAGAACAAAAAGGCGAGCGCAAATTCGTCAAAAAAGTCGTCGATGTCGTGATGAGGAGGAAATTGAGGCAGGAGTATATAATTGAGGAGTTCTAAAAACAACATCTTTCGCCAAATCTTGATTTTTTGGCAAGATTTGGCGAAAGATTAACAGCAAAACTCGCCAAATCTGAGAAAAAAATGCATATTTGGCGAAAGATTGATGTCAAAACTCGCCAAATATAAGAAAAAATTATTATATTTGCAGCATCAAAACCCATACAATATGAGCGAACTAATAGGCAGACAAGAATACAAAAAGGAGTTGGAAGACATATACAACTCCGACAGATCCGAATTTGTGGCGGTATATGGCAGAAGACGAATCGGCAAGACATTCTTGATAGATTCGGTCTTCGGCAACCGTATGACATTTTCGATGACAGCAATGTCCAATTCAACCACAAAAAAACAACTACTTAACTTTCAGATAGAAATGCGCCGTGCATTTAAGCGTGATTTTTCTATCGCCAACAATTGGGTGGACGCCCTCGACCAACTTGCCGAGCAATTGGAAACGATGGACGACACGACACGGAAAGTGCTGTTTTTTGACGAAATGCCGTGGTTAGACACCGCCAAATCTGATTTTGTATCGTCATTTGAACATTTTTGGAATGGATGGGCATCCAAACGAGCCGACATTATGCTAATAGCCTGTGGTTCTGCGACATCATGGATTGTCAACAAACTCATCAACAACAAAGGCGGACTTCACAACCGCGTCACGCACCGCATCCGTGTGATGCCACTGCCACTTACCGACTGTGCCAAAATATTGGAGCAAAACAAGATAACCTACGAAAAGTATGACATTATATCATATTATATGGCGTTGGGCGGCGTGCCCTTCTATTGGACGTTAATAAAAAAAGGATTAAGCGTAAGCCAAAACATCGACTATCTATTTTTCAACGAGTTAGCACCACTGAAAGACGAGTTTAAACTGATGTTTGCGTCACTCTTTGCGCATCAAGACAAATATGTAAAAATCATTGAAATCCTCGCATCCAAAAACAAAGGACTAACACGCAACGAAATCATAAATATCACCAAGCAAAACAGCGGCGGAGGACTGACAACAATCCTCAACGACTTGGAAATGTGTGGTTTCGTCAAGAAAAACTATCCTCCTGATGCCATTGCAAAAAACGTTCTATATCAACTTACTGACTTTTATACACTTTTTTACCTGCATTTTCAGAAAGAAACTCGCAATGCAGGCGGCGACGTATGGCTTAAAATGGCAAAATCTCCCAAACTGAACGCTTGGGCAGGTCTCGCATTTGAGCAAGTATGTTTCGCCAACAGCAGCAAGATTTTGGATAAACTAAAAATTGCCGGCATCCAAACATCCATCTACCCGTGGAAAAGTCGCAAAAATCTTGGCGGCGCACAGATAGATATGGTAATAGACCGCAGCGACAATGTTATCAACATCTGCGAAATAAAGTTTTCCACAGAAAAATTTGTAATCAACGCCGACATCGCCGACAATCTACGCAACAAGGCTGCAATCTACAAAGAAGAAACCGAAACTAAAAAAACAATCTACATCACAATGATAACCACTTTTGGAATCACCAAAAACAAATATTCAGGAATGATTCAAAACGAAATCATTGCAGAGGACTTGTTTTGAGATTGACAATTCCCAAGTTCTAATCAGGAGATCTACACCATATAATTCACAAACACAATATAAACCCCTTCTGCACTGATAGTTACTCTATCCTCCACCGCCTCATTGAGCGTGCCCATCCACAGCGCGTCAAAGTCAAAGAGCTGATAGCGGAGACCTTGGGACGTGAAGCCGTGCGCCTTCCAATTGAAAATGGAAATTTGTGTGCCTTGTTGGACGCTGAAATCGGCTGTGCCATTGCAGATTACAAACATGCCGTGGTCGGTGTAGATGCGGACGTCGAGTCCCATTTTGTGGTATTCGGTAAGGAGACTTATGTTGCCGATAGTGTGGTCTTCGCGGCGGCCGGACGCTCCCACGATTGCGATGTGTCGTGCGCCGTGATTGCGGGCGTAGATTACGTTTTTGGTTTGGTCGTTGGTTTCTTGTTCGGAGATGATGCGGATGCGGTCGGCGTAGGTCGTGCGTATATAGTCGGGCATCGAATCGCCGTCGCCGATGATGCGCCAAGGAATGTTGCCGCGCATGATGTATTCTGCCGCTGCGCCGTCGCAACACTGAACGCGGGATGCGTTTTGCAGGATGCCGAGCGGTATTGGGTGCGTCGGATAATCGCCGCCGCCGAGTATTACTGTATCGGGCTGAAAATCAAATGTAATCATTGTTTTTGGATTTCATGTTTTTAGATGTATTGCTGGCGTTCCATCATGTTCCATTTTTTGTAACCGTAAACCGCAACTACGGTATATACGGCGTACAATACCGCCGTGAAGTAGATTCCCTTGTAGAAGTACAGTCCCGAGCTCAATGCGTCGATTATAATCCACGCCACCCATTGTTCTACGTGTTTTTTGGCGAGCATCCACAGCGCAACGATGCTCATTGCCGTGGTAGTAGAATCAAAAAATGGCACGTTGCTGTCGGTGTATGTCGTTAATATCCAATATATTGGCAAAAACAGCACGGCGGTAATTGCGCACAGCACCGCAGCCTGTTTTGCTGTGGTATGTACTATGCGCAATTGGTCGCCGTCCTGATTTTTTTTGCCAAATTTCCAAAACAGAAAACCGTATATGGCGGCAACTATGTAGTAAATCTGTATGCCGAAGTCGGCGTAAAGCCCGCTCTTATAAAACACGACGGTATAAATTGCCGGCATGACGATTCCCGTGAGCCACAGCCATATAGAGGCTTTCACCTCTTGCCATAGATAGATGAAACCAATGATGGTTCCTACTATTTCGAGCCAGTTTTCTGTAATGTAATCTGCCATGATTGTTTTTTTAGAATCTTACGCTTGCATGGAACAAGAAGTTGATGGGTGCCGACGGGGCAAACCCTGCCTCGTACTCGTCTGTGCTCCAGGCGTAGATTTTGCCATTAGCATCCTTGGAGAGTTCGCAGTATGTCCAGCCGTTGTTGTCGTATTCGGCGGAGAATACGTTGTAGATAGACAGTCCGACAGTCAGCGACTTGGGCACGCGGAAGTTGAATGTGTACGAGAGGTCGAGGTCTGTGGCGGAAAATTTGTCCAAAAACATTTGGTATTCCTTGCCTTTGTAGGTGTAATAGTCGAAACCATTGTTGTTCATGTACTGTTTGCCTATGAAGCGCGTTACAATCGACGCCGCAAAGCCTTTCTTGCTGAATGTGAAGATGTTGTTGGCAATCACATCGGGCGAGAACGATGTAGGCGTGCTGCCCAAGTCGTAAGGCTTAGACGATTCCCAAGTCTCTGGGTCGGTGAATGTTACGGTGTAATGCTTGTTGCGGTTGCGGCTGAATGTTGCGTTGGCATCCCAGCGGAACCAATCGACGGGCTTGTAGGCGGCTTCGAGTTCCACGCCGGTGCGGTAGCTGCGACCCGAATTGTCGTTGGAGGCTATCATTTCGCCGATTTCGTTGAGCTGTCCGGTCAATACAAACTGGTTTTTGTAGTACATGTAATAGAAATTGGCACCTGCCGAAAATACTGTTCCATTATGCTTGTAACCAATCTCATAATCAGTGAGTTGCTCGGCTTTGAGATTTGCGCCAATATTGTCCTCAAAATCGTTGCGGGTGGGTTCTTTGTGTGCAATTGCCACCGATGCGTAAGCCTTGTCGTTGCCAGTGATGTCAACAAACAGACCGGCTTTCGGATTGAAAAAGTCGTAACGGTTGGTCTCTGCAAATTTGATTTGGTTGCCATCATCATCAAAATCATCGCTTGGACCATTCATCTTGATGCTTGTATGGCGGTATTGAAGATCAACAAACGCGCTCAAAAAGTTGGTAATCTGATAGTTGATCTTGCCGTAGATATTGCCGTCTATTTTCAAGCCGTTGTTGTCGTAATACTGATGATTGGAATTGAGTTTTACCTTGTCGCACCACAACACATTGCCGAAGGGGTCGCCGTCATACTTGTTCCAACCGCCGCCAAGAGTGGCTGTGAGGCGTTTTTTATTGTCATAATTGAAGGAGGCAACCAAGCCGTAGAAATTGTTGTCCATCGACTTTTTGCGGATGAGGTCAGATTTGCCCTCGCCATTCAAGAGATATTCGTAGAGTTTGCGACCCTGTTTGTACTCCTGATAATAGCCCTCGCCGTGCGTGAAATGAAGACCGGCGTTGAATGTCAAGTGGCTGTTGATTACCTTGTCGAGGAGCAACTGGTAATTGCGCTGTGTGTATTTGTCGATTTGGTCGTCGTAAAACTTAATTGGCTTGTAGTCAGCATCATACTCCATAATGCCGCACGAATTGTAACGGCGGCCGTAGAGTTCCTGTTCAGCTTTTGAGGTGTAATTCCAAGCGTGGTAAGTCTCCTCCTGACCGCCAAACGTGATGAACTTCACAACGGTCTTGTCGGCAAAATATCCCGCCTGAACGAAGTACGATTGGAGGTCGGCACGGGCGCGGTCGAGGTAGCCGTCGGAATGGATGTTGGACAGACGACCCTGAACGCCCCAATGGTCTTTGAGCAAGCCGCTACTGAACCTAACTGTCTCTTTGTGAGTGCCATACGAACCCGCGCTTGCGTCCAACTGTCCGTAAGCCTTGTCGCCCACGCTCTCGGTCTGCATATTGAGAGTTGCGCCAAATGCGCCCGAGCCGTTGGTGGAAGTGCCGACGCCGCGCTGGATTTGGAGGCTCTTGGTGCTCGACGCAAAGTCTGACATATTCACCCAAAATACCTGCGCGCTCTCGGCGTCGTTCATCGGGATGCCGTTTGCGGTGATGTTGATGCGCGAAGGGTCGGTGCCACGGACGCGGATTCCTGTGTAGCCAATGCCGTTGCCAGCGTCGCTTGTGGTTGTTATCGAGGGAGTTGTGGCGAGTAGAAACGGAATGTCCTTGCCAAAATTTTGACGCTGGATTTGTTCCTGGTTGAGATTGTTGTAAGCCATCGGGGTCTTGATGCCGGCGCGAGTAGATGACACTATTACCTGTTCGAGGGGCTGTCCTTCCTCCATCGTTACATTGATGTCGGCGGCGGCGGCTACCTCTACGGTCTGATAACCGATATAGCTGATTATCAATGTGCTGCCTTCCTCGGCTTGAATCATAAAATCGCCGTTGACACCCGACACAGTGCCATTCGTAGTGCCCTTTACAAGGATTGTGGCGCCTGCAAGTGGTTGACCCGATGGGTCGAGGATGCGGCCACGTGCCGTGATTGGCGACTGTGCATGGCTCATGGCACAAATTTCTGAAATCGCGGGGGCTTCAGTAGCGTATCCCCCCATACTGCCCGCCAAAATCGTGGCGCAGGCAATAAAAACTCGTTTCATTGGTTGTGAATGTTAAGTTTTTGTTAATTAATAAATACAGTGGGGGTTTAGCCGTCCCTCGGCAGCATTACCTGCCCAGGTTCAATGGGTGTAATCTCAGCCTTGCATCGCAAAGCACCCCGTTGCAGTCAAGAATCGACTGCGCTATTTTGTGAGTGCAAAGGTAGATATGGTTTGTTTCTTTATGTTGCCTTTACTGTTAATATTTTGTTAAATGTCGAATGGCTTTTCCCTTGGGTTCAAGGTTGTGTGGATGGGGCGGTCGTAAGTTTTTTTTTCATAATGTTTAATTATTTTTAAATTTGGTTACAGTATCGTTTCTGTTATATATATTATGATTATTTCTCATTAACTTTGCGCCCGAAAAAAATCATTTTTTATTTAATAATGTCAACTCAACATCATACCGGACTTACCGACGCGCAAGTCCTCGAAAGCCGCCAAAAATACGGCTCCAACGTCCTCACGCCGCCCCAAAAGGAGACCTGGCTCGACGTTCTCAAAAGTGTTTTAAAACATTGGATTTCTATCTCGATGGCAACGATTACTCTCGGTGCATTGGTAGCCGCCATTATTATGGGCGGTCATTATGTGATGCCCGCAGTGTTTTTCGTGTCGTGGATTTTGATAGTAACTGTCGGATTTTTCGGCGGTTTCGATGATCCTCTGTTCAAAATTCTCATCACGGCCTTTATATTGTCAATGGGCATTTCCATATACGAATTTGAAGTCAACAATGCTGGTTTTCAGACGTTTTTTGAGCCGGTGGGCATCATAGTAGCGTTGCTACTTGCCACGGGCGTCGCCTATCTCCTCGAAAAGAAAAACGAAAAGACTTTTCAGTCGCTCAACGAGGTCAACGACGACACCCCCGTCAAGGTGGTGCGCAACAACAACATCTGCCAAATCCCGCGCCGTGATGTGGTAGTTGGCGACATCGTAATCCTCGAGACCGGCGAAGAAATCCCCGCCGACTGCCAATTATTGGAGGCTTACAACTTGACTGTCAACGAGTCGTCGCTCACCGGCGAACTCCAAGCCAACAAGACCACCGACCCCGCAAAATTTGAGAAGGAGGCTACCTATCCGTCCAACCATATTATGAAGGGCACCACCATCATTGAGGGCAACTGCACCGCCGAAGTTCTCAAAGTGGGCGACCATACCGAGAGCGGCAAAGTGTTTGAGGCGGCGCAAGTGGACGAGGGCGACCCCACGCCGCTCAGCGAAAAACTCGATTCGCTTGCCGACAAGATTACAAAGGCAAGTTACATCATTGCAGGCTTGATAGTTGTAGGCCGTCTGATAACGTATTTTGCAATTGGCGACGGCGAGTTCAATTGGCTCGATTTTTCATCGTATTTGCTTCATACAGTGATGATTGCGGTTACGTTAATTGTTGTAGCCGTGCCCGAAGGACTGCCAATGAGCGTTACATTGTCATTGGCGTTCAGCATGAAGAAGTTGATGAACGAAAATACACTCCCGCGCACGATGCACGCCTGCGAGACTATGGGCGCGGCATCAGTGATTTGCACCGACAAGACGGGTACATTGACGCAAAACAAAATGCAAGTAGCCGATATGCAACTTTCTGATATTCAGGACAATCTACTTGCCGAAATGATTGCCGTAAATTCCACCGCAAATCTCGACATCGCCGACCAAAACAACGTAAAACCCATCGGCAACCCGACGGAAGGTGCATTGTTGCTTTGGCTTCACGACAAGGGCATCAACTATCTGACTATCAGGGAAAACGTTGCAATCCTCGAACGTTTGCCATTCTCCACCGAAAACAAGTACATGGCAACAGTCGTCAATTCTGCCGTGCTTGACAAAAAAATGCTTTACGTAAAAGGTGCGCCGGAGATTATACTCGAACTTTCTGACATTGATGCTGATGCCAAAGCCGCTTATTATCAACGACTTTCAGAATTTCAGGGCAAGGCATTCCGCACACTTGCTCTTGCGTATGCCGAGACGGATGGCAATGTGATTGTGAATGGTCGTCTCCAATGTGGCAAACTGCATTTTGCGGGCATTTTTGCAATCTCCGACCCGATACGCCTCGATGTGCCTGACGCCGTGAAAAACTGTACCGCCGCCGGCATACAAATTAAGATTGTTACCGGTGATACTCCGTTGACAGCTAAGGAGATAGGTCGTCAGATTGGTCTTTTGGACGGCAATTCGGACGACAACGTATCGGCGGTAATGACTGGCTCCGAATTTGCCGCAATGTCCGACGACGAACTCCGCACCAAAATCCACGACCTCAAAATCCTCTCCCGCGCCAAACCCAACGATAAGGAACGCCTTGTAAAACTCCTCAAATCAGAAGATTACGTTGTTGCAGCCACTGGCGACGGCACCAACGATGCGCCCGCCCTCAACGTCGCCGACGTAGGACTTTCGATGGGCGACGGCACGGCAGTTGCCAAGGAGGCGTCGGATATGACCATCCAAGACAATTCGTTCTCCACAATCTCCAACGCCGTGATGTGGGGACGCTCGCTCTACAAAAACATTCAGCGGTTCATAATGTTCCAAATGACCATCAACGTTGTGGCGTGTCTTATAGTTTTGATTGGCGCGTTCATCGGTACTGAATCGCCGCTCACTGTTACTCAGATGCTTTGGGTCAATTTGATAATGGACACCTTTGCGGCGATTGCGCTTGCGTCGTTGCCACCGTCGGCATCCGTAATGCAGGAAAAACCGCGCCGTGTTACCGACTTCATCATCAACAAACCGATGATGAAAAACATCTTTGGTCTCGGCGGATTTTTCACGGTGTTGTTGCTTGGGATTTTGATTATAATGCAACATTCCGACATTACCTCAATGATGGATTTTCTGTCGTTGCAATACGGTGATTATAATGGACTTAGCGATTATGAATTGAGTCTGTTCTTCACGATTTTTGTTATGTTGCAATTCTGGAATATGTTCAATGCAAAAGCCTTTATGACTGGCAAATCGGCGTTCCACAATATCAAAAAGAGCCAAGGTTTCCTCCTCATTGCGGCGGTGATTTTCATCGGTCAAATCTTCATCGTGGAACTCGGCGGCGCAATGTTCAACGTCTGCCACCTCGCGCTTACAGATTGGATTACAATTGTCTTGATTACGATGCCAGTGCTTATAGTTGGCGAGATTGGAAGACAGATGCGAAAATCTAATTAACTTATTGCTATGCAACGTGTTCTGTTATTTCTGATATTGACATTTGCCTTCTCCGCCGCCTCCGCGCAGTCGTGTATCCGTCTGTGGCAGAAGCCGCTTGACGACTACCGCAAATCTGCCGTGCGGCTCTATTCGTATCCCGCGCCCGACAGCATCAACAATCACGCCGCCATAATATTCTGTCCTGGTGGTAGTTATTGTTATTTGGCAAAGAAAAACGAGGGACACGACCCCGCAAAATTTTTTCGCGACAATTATGGTTTCAATACCTTTGTGCTCATTTACCGTCGAGGAATGAGGGGCAACCGCTATCCGTCGCAGATTCAGGATTTGCAGAAGGCGATGCGCTATGTAGCCGACCACGCCCAAAAATTTGGCATAGATACAGCCAAGATAGGCATTTGCGGCTTTTCGGCGGGCGGACATTTGGTAGGCACTGAGGCTGAGTATTTTGACGTGGATTTTGTCACTGATGACGGCAGACCCGCGCCGCCCAAACCGTATTTTTCAATCATGATGTACCCCGTTGTCTCTATGCAAGCCGACATCGGGCATTGGAAGTCGCGCCGCAACCTTCTCGGTGCAGATTTTACGCAAGAGAGACGAGATTCAATGTCGTTGGAACTCAACGTCCGCCGCGATATGCCGCCCATCTATCTCATTGCCTGCAAGGACGACCCAATTGTAGATTATCGCAACTCCGAGCGGATGTCTGACGCCCTTGATGACAAAAATGTGCCATACAGTTACGAATTGTACGAAACCGGCGGCCACGGCTTTGGCGTCAATCCCTCCCTCATAAAATCGTCCAACAAAGACGCCGCGTCTTGGCACGAGGATTTTATGCTTTGGTTCAGGAAAAGGTTTTAGGAGGCGGGATTGAGGTGGCATTAGGGCGGAGGGTTGTCGGTCCTGACAAAGGCGGTCATTGGGAGTTAATACAACCAATACAAAATCACCCTCTATAAAAATAATTTTCGTTCTCTCGAAATTAATTGTTAAATTTGCATCGTTGTTTCCGCGAACCCTCGTGGGGTAAGGCGGGATGATGAATATATTTGTGAGGCGTTTATTACGCTTTGTTGTTGACTAATTGAAACTTCGAACACTTCAATTATCATATCATATCAAGAACAATGCAACGATAGATGTCCATTGTGTTATGTATATTACCACGGCATGCAATAGGTGTGTCCGTGAGAATTTGCATAAGCGTGGGTCTTCGTTGCTCGTTCGATATGATAGGGCAAGTTCGAAGGCCTCAATTAGTGGAACGGGCATATAAACAAGGTTCCACGCCTTTTTTATTATAGTAATGTCTGAAATTGGAATCTAATCAGACGATTATCAAAATAGCAATGCACGTAGGCAGTTTGATTCGCAAAGTGGTCGATGAACAGGGGCGCAACATCAAGTGGCTCGCCGAAAAACTCAATTGCGACCGTACCAACATATACAAAATTTTCAACAGGGAAAACATCGACACCAATCTCCTCAACCGTTTCTGTGAGATTCTCGACCACAACTTTTTCCTCGACCTCTCCAACGAAATCCACCTGTCGCCAAATCCGCCACAAATTGTGGAATAATCCGCCACGCGGAAAGCTTGGAGGAATGGGGATGTGGGTGTATATTTGCGGTGTAAGAAAAACGGAGAAATCAACCGCCGAGAAAAGGGTGAGAAAACGATCAACAATTTTAATAAAATGAATAGTGAAGTAAGAACATCAATTGATTCTTATGTCATATTGCTGCCTGATACATTCCATAAAAGCCCGAATGACAATTCGCGTCTTGTAGAAATCGCATATTATTGTGAAAAAAACAATGCAGGATTTGATGATGAATTTCGTGACTATTTCATCCATAAACTCTCAGAAAAATTTAAAGAGTTTTCTATGAAATTGATAGAGGACTTTTATGGTTATGCAAAAGAAAAAATTGAGAAGTACAGTTATGTAGTTTATGAGCTGAAAAAGTTAAACTTGCTAAAATAATTGAAGGAAATGAGAGATTATAAAGTAAGAATAGCACTTTTGTTTTTTGTCTTGACCATTTGTGTCAATCCTTTGTTTGCTCAAATACAAACAAAGATACTTGGTTGTAGGGTAGGTTCATCTACTGCGAATGAAGTGGTCGCAATTTTGCAACAACAAGGGTATGCGGTTTATTATTGTGGTCAACATTCCTTTGTTTCTGCGTCTGGTCAAATACGCAGTTGCGGAGAAGTGTATCAAATTAGAGGATCAATACTATTCGGAGGCATTTGTTGGGATTACGTTAGATTCACTTTTGTAGGCGGTAAATTAGCAAGTGTATCGTTTTCTTGTATCGAAAAGGATGGTTTATATAGTAAATTATTATCTAATTTAAAAAACAAATATTCTCGCTATTACGAAAACGATTTGTTTCAACGTTTTAGAGACGGTTATACAGAGATTTCTTTGACTTCTGCGGGATTTTTGGGTCTTCATTATAGCAATATAAAATTAAAAGACGCAATGTATGGAGGTGCGTATAGCGGCGGTGCGAGTGATTTATAATTCGTTCTTCGATTGGCAATCGATTGGTAGAAGAATGTGATTTGTTACGATAAGTTTAATGATTAAAAATAAGCGTATGAAAACGAAAACAAATGTAAATTACATCAGATGTGCAGCAATTAGAGTACTATTGGTTGTACTCTTTTCTTTGTGTGTCAATCCTTTGTATGCGCAGATACAAACTAACATACTTGGTTGTAGGTTGGGCGTATCTGTCAAAAGTAGTGTCGAACGAGTATTTAAACAAAACGGTTATGAACTTAGAAAGAGCGAAGTAACGGGTCTGTGGGATGGCGCAGCTTTTTATGATTCAGTAGATGGAATGAATTTCGGTGGTGTTTATTGGGATTTCGCACGTGTGGGATTTATTGATGGTAAATTTTCGTCAATTATGTTTGAAAAAAAATATGTTTCTAAGGAGATATTTGATAAATTATCGTCTGCACTCAAAGGGAAATATTCACGCTATTTGTATCACAATAGTCCAAATGCCATTGGTTTTAAAGATTATAATACAAGTGTTGGTTTGGATTATTATTATTTTGATGGTGGTTATAAAATCACATTAAGTTATGGCAATCTAAAATTACAACAGTCCGCTGGAGAGTCGTTTAATTCAAGTGGTGTTAATGATTTGTAGTAATGCCGCCTCAATCTCCGCCAATGTTGCGAGCGCAACGTTATGTTCGCTGTCCTCTTGTTAATCATGATTTTATCGAATTTTTTTCTCCCAAAGTATCTTTTTTTCTTAAACTTTTTGTAGATTTGTGCGGCACAAGAACTAAATATGTCACAGATTAAAGAATATACATTGGAGGAAATCGAAGACGAGATGATGGGACCCAAAGGCACACCCGAGCGCGACAGGTACGAATCTGAGTTTGAACAGTTTCTCATTGGCGAGGCAATCAAACAGGCTCGCAAACAGAAACAACTCACTCAGGCTCAACTTGGCGACCTTATTGGCGTGAAAAAGTCGCGTATCTCCAAAATTGAAAACGGCGAAAACCTTAGTTTCGGCGCAGTGATTCGTGTTTTCAAGGCGATGGGAATTTCAGCGACATTGAATTTGAAAAATATAGGCGAACTTGCTCTGTGCTGAATCTTTATTTATACTTTTACCCCATTTTTATCTTGTATGCAAGATACTTTCACCCCTTTTTTATCTTGTATGCAAGATACTTTTTAATCCCAAAGTTTCATTTTAGATTTTTTTTCAAAAAAAAGTTGCCGATATTTATCTTTTTTTCATACCTTTGTATCGATTATACTACATCAGAAAACAAAAATTTCAAACAAATAATTGAAACTATATTATGGCAAAAAAGTTTATGACTTGTGATGGTAACACCGCCGCTGCGCATATTGCGTATATGTTCACGGAAGTGGCTGCCATCTACCCAATTACGCCCTCCTCGCCGATGGCTGAGAATGTGGACGAATGGGCTGCGCAGGGACGCAAGAATATGTTTGGCGAGACCGTTCTCGTGCAGGAAATGCAGTCGGAAGGCGGCGCAGCGGGCACTGTGCACGGCTCGTTGCAGGCTGGCGCATTGACCACTACCTTCACCGCTTCGCAGGGCTTGCTCCTTATGATTCCCAACATGTACAAGATTGCGGGCGAGTTGCTCCCCTGCGTGTTCCACGTTTCGGCACGTACCTTGGCATCTCACGCACTTTGTATCTTCGGCGACCATCAGGACGTTTTGGCATGCCGTCAGACCGGTTTCGCAATGTTGGCGGAAGGCTCTGTACAGGAAGTGATGGACCTCGCCGGCGTGGCTCACTTGGCAACCCTCTCTACACGTGTACCGTTCTTGAACTTCTTCGACGGCTTCCGTACATCGCACGAGTACCAGAAGGTGGAGGTGGTTGACCAGGAAGACCTCATGCCGCTCGTTGACCAGAAGGCACTCAAGGAGTTCCGCGAGAGGGCTTTGAGCCCCGAGCATCCTGAGATGCGCGGTATGGCTGAAAACCCCGACGTATTCTTCGCTCATCGCGAGTCTTGCAACACTTATTATAATAATGTTGCCGACAAGGTGGCTGAATACATGGACAAAATCAGCGCAATCACCGGCCGCAAATACCGTCCCTTCGACTACTACGGCGCACCCGATGCCGAGAATATCATCATTGCAATGGGCTCTGTTACGGAGTGTATCAAGGAAGTCATCGACTACAAGGCCAAGAACGGCGAGAAGGTTGGCTTGATTTCGGTTCACCTTTACCGTCCGTTCTCGTTGAAATACCTCAAAGAGGCAATCCCCGCATCGGCTAAGCGTCTCTGCGTCCTCGACCGCACCAAAGAACCTGGTTCCAATGGCGAACCTCTTTACTTGGACGTTGTTCAGGCTTTGAGCGAACTCGGTCTCTTGGAAGGCTTGAAGGTTGTCTGCGGACGTTACGGCCTCGGCTCCAACGACACCACACCGGCTCAAATCATTGCCGTTTATGAAAACCTCGCACTCACCGAGCCTAAGAACCACTTCACCCTCGGCATCAACGACGACTTGACATTCACATCGTTGCCCGTTGGCGAGGAAGTTTCTGTGGCTCCGGCTGGCTTGTACCAGGCTAAGTTCTTCGGTCTTGGTTCTGACGGTACAGTGGGCGCCAACAAGAACTCTGTGAAAATCATCGGCGAAACCACCGACAAGTATTGCCAGGCATACTTCTCGTATGACTCCAAGAAGTCGGGCGGCTTCACTTGCTCTCACTTGCGTTTTGGCGACGATCCCATCCGTTCTACCTACTTGGTAACAACCCCGAACTTCGTGGCTTGCCACCAACAGGCTTACCTCAATATGTACGACGTAACGAGGGGCTTGCAGAAGGGCGGTTCGTTCCTCTTGAACACCATTTGGGACGGCGAAGACCTCAAGCGCAACCTTCCCAACAAGGTGAAAGCTTATTTCGCCAAGAACGACATCAAGGTTTATTACATCAACGCCACCAAGATTGGTCAGGAGATTGGCCTCGGCAACCGTACCAACACAATCCTCCAATCTGCATTCTTCCGCATCACCGGCATCATCCCCACCGAAAAGGCTGTTGAGGAAATGAAGCATTTCGCCCTCAAGTCCTACGGCAAGAAGGGTCAGAACATCGTCGATATGAACTACGCTGCAATCGACCGTGGCGGCGAGTACAAAGTTTTGGACGTAGATCCCGCATGGGCCAATCTTGAGGCAGAGCCCAAGGTTTATACCGATGGTGACGACTTCATCAACAACATCGTCCGCCCCATCAACGCTCAAGACGGCGACCTCTTGCCCGTATCTTCGTTCAAGGGCATCGAGGACGGTACTTGGAAGGCTGGCACAGCCAAATTCGAGAAACGCGGCGTAGGAACATTTGTTCCTGTTTGGGACGCATCTAAGTGTATCCAATGTAACAAGTGTGCATACGTATGTCCTCACGCTTGCATCCGTCCGTTTGTAATGACGGAGGAGGAGAAGGCGGGCTACACCGGCGAAACCATCCAGATGAAGGCTCCTGCCGCTATGAAGGGTATGTACTTCACCATTCAGGTTGGCGTCAAGGACTGTCTCGCGTGCGGCAACTGCGCCGACGTATGTATGGCTAAGGAGAAGGCTCTCACAATGGTTCCCTACGACGACAATTCGGAGGCTGCCAAGAAGGAAGCCGCTCAGTGGGATTACTGCGTTGAGAAGGTTACTTCTAAGCAAGACCTCGTTGACATCAAGTCAAATGTCAAGAACTCCCAGTTTGCAACACCGTTGTTCGAGTTCTCGGGCGCATGTGCAGGCTGCGGCGAAACTCCTTACGTGAAACTCATTTCCCAGCTCTTTGGCGACCGCGAGATTGTTGCCAACGCTACTGGCTGTTCGTCAATCTACTCTGGTTCTGTACCGTCAACACCTTACACAAAGAACGCCAAGGGTCAGGGTCCCGCTTGGGCCAACTCCCTCTTCGAGGACTTCTGCGAGTTTGGTCTCGGTATGGCAATCGCCAACAAGAAACTCAAAGCACGTCTCACCCGCCTTATGACCGAGGCTCAGGACTGCGAGAAGTGCAGCGACGATTTGAAAGCTCTCTTCCGCGAATGGATTGAGAAACAGGAAGATGCCGACGCTACCAAGGCTCTCGCTCCCAAGATTGTAGAGGCTTGCGAGGCTTGCGGCTGCGACAAGTGTCAGCAAATCCTCACCTACAAGGATCACCTCGTTAAGCGTTCGCAGTGGATTATCGGCGGCGACGGTGCTTCCTACGACATCGGCTACGGCGGACTCGACCACGTAATCGCTTCTGGCGAGGATGTCAATATCTTCGTAATCGATACCGAGGTTTACTCCAACACCGGCGGACAGTCGTCTAAGGCTACACCTCTCGGCGCAATCGCCAAGTTTGCCGCATCGGGCAAGCGTGTTAGCAAGAAGGATTTGGGCTTGATTGCCACTACCTACGGCTACGTTTACGTTGCACAGATTGCAATGGGTGCCGACGCTGCACAAACCCTCAAGGCATTCCGCGAGGCTGAGGCTTACCACGGCCCGTCGCTCATCATCGCTTACGCTCCATGTATCAACCACGGCTTGAAAGCCAAGGGCGGCATGGGCAAGAGCCAGGCTGAGGAGGCCAAGGCTGTTGAATGTGGCTACTGGCACTTGTGGCGGTTCAACCCCGAACTCGAAGCTCAAGGCAAGAACCCGTTCCAGCTCGACAGCAAGGAGCCTAATTGGGACAACTTCCAAGCATTCCTCGACGGCGAAGTTCGTTACGCATCTCTCGCCAAGTCGTTCCCGGCAGAGGCTCAGGAACTCTACGACGCCGCCAAGAAGGCAGCCCAGAAGCGTTACGCAAACTACAAGCGTTACGCGGCAATGGACTATTCGGCAGAGTAGTAGGGTGTTAATTACTACCAATTGACTAATTTACAGAGCCGCAGAGATTAAATTTGCGGCTCTGTTTTTAAATTTAATTCCAATTTCAATGGGTGCACAGAATAATAATGTGTCGTATTTTGTTGCTTTTTGCATAGAACAATACAAACACGCCCACAACCTCAGCGGGCGGGATGCAATGCGTATGTTGAAAAGTTATGGTGTGTTGGACTATTTGGTGGAGCATTTTGAAATACTGCACACACAAAGCAAACAATGGATTTTGGAAGACATCGACAAATTCATTAGGATAAGGAAGGAGAAAGGAAGTTATGAAATTGTATCACGGTAGTTTAGAAATCGTAAAATCGACCGAGTGTATGCAGCATTTGCATTGTATGAGGGTGGAGTGTTGGACAAGTCAGAACTTATAAAAGAATTGAAGACATACACACTTGTTGACCAATACCTTTTTCATACGACAAAGGCGTTGAATTTGATTAGATATAATGGATTTAAAGGCATAATACTATGAATTTGACAGTTACACAAGACAATTTGTATCTATTTCTGCCGTCAAAAACGAGCCGTATGGTTGATTTTTTGTCGGAAGATAAGAACATAAACATCGTTGATGCCTTTGAGGAGATTTACAATTCAGACATTTATTCACGTTTGGAGAACGAAGAAACGAAATTGTGGCATTTAGGACCAGTGGCGTTGTATGAGGGTATGGAATAAAAACCTACAATTCTTCAACGGCTCGTTGGAGAATTACAATTTTCTGTGCCTCAACTTGATACAAGTTGGAGCAATAATTAAGGAGACAAAACTACAACACCCCATTGCAGAAATTGACGATATAAAAATCCACCAATTTGGTGGAGAATTTGCATTGCCTTTCTCTCTTTCCTAAGATGTACTTCCGACGCAAGAACAACTACAAAAACGTATCAAACTGTTGCAAAAAGAGTTGAAGGAGGCAAAACACTTAGCGGGGAAGTAATTTGGTTTATGTCAAAAAAAACATTTTACCGAAACAAAATAAAATTGTACCTTTGTTTCGTGTTTAGGTAGGATTGAACCCAAACACGAAAATAGGAACATATAATATTAACATATTGGGCTTTACGCTCTTATTCCGCTTGTCGAAACACCCCAAGTAAACATTGTGTCGGAGTAAGTTGCGAATAAGGTTCACGCTACATAAGCGTGAGCCGTTTCGTGCTTATTAGACACAAAGGTAGGGGTACCTCGACAAGATGATAGGCATAATTGAGAGAAAGAAACGGCTTCACGCTTTTTTTGTGCCTATATAATAAGGTGTCGGGCTCGCAACACAATCTATACATGGAGAATGACTTTCATTTGGGACACCTTATCCGAGAGGAACTCGACCGACAACAGCACACAGTTTCTTGGTTTGCGCGGCAGATACAATGCGAACGCACAACCTGTTACGACATCTTTGAGCGTAGATTAATCAATACAGAACAGTTGGAGAAGATTTCAATCGCCCTGCATCGCAACTTCTTCCGCGACTTGGCGGAATTTGAGGAAAGTGTGGTGCGAAATCATACACAAGTGTAGTCGAGAATCCACGGTTATTCCTTGTTGTAAAAGAAATTAGTATATAATTTTGAGACGTAAATTATTAACTTAAAAAATCAACAAATGACTATGATTAGTAAAAACACAATGCTCATTCTTGGCATGTTGGCAAGCCTCATTTTATATGCTTGTAGCAGTACGCAAGATGTAGATTATGACTTGATTCCAGTCAGACAAGTTGACACTTGGGGGTACATTGACCATAATGGTGCATGGGTGATTAATCCCCAATTCGAGGAGGCAGAATGTTTCTTCGATGGACTTGCGCGTGTTAAATCCAATGGAAAAATCGGTTATATAAATAAGGAAGGACGGTTGGTCATCAATGCTATCTATCAAGATGGAACAAGGTTTAGCGAAGGTCTTGCTTTTGTTTCAACAGATGACGAGAAGTTCATTTGCATTGACACCGAAGGCAAGACAAAATTTGAGCAGCAAGATAATGTCAATGAGGCAGGTATTTTCTCCAATTCGATTGCCTTGGTAACAAAAGATGGAAAAGTTGGCTATATCAAAACAGACGGCACGACTGCCATTGACTTTACATATAACAGTGGTTTTTACCAATGTAAAGAGGGACTTGTTGGTGTTATTCAGGATGGCAAATTCGGATTCTGCGACATAAAGGGTAATGTCGTAATTTCACCGCAATTCCAAAGTACATCGTTTTTCAGTGAGGGGTTGTGTGCAGTTTCTGATGGCAGCAAATGGGGATTCATCAATAAGGATGGCAAATATGTAATTAATCCTCAGTTTGAAGAAGTAAGCTCTTTCAGCGAGGGACTTTGCCGTATAAAACAAGGTGGCAAATACGGTTTTATTGACCAAACCGGCAAAATTGTGATTAATCCGCAGTATGAAGAAAGTTGGGATTTCAAAGGCTCATTGTGTTCAGTAAAACAGAATGGCAAATTTGGGTATATTGACAAGGATGGCAAAATTGTTATTAATCCACAATTCGACTGGGCTTCAATGTTTTATGGAGAATTGGCGGCTGTTTCTAATAGCGGACAATTTGGCTTCATCAACAAGCAAGGCAAGTATGAAATCAATCCTCAATTCGCCGACCTAAATATTCCCGATAGGTTCCAAGTATCGGTAAAGAAAACTGCGACATCAGGTAGCACAGCGCCGAGAATGAGTTTCAACGAGGCTGTTTTCCAAAATAGCGTGGCAGAATCTGAGAACATTGGCAAGAAAATTTCGGCTGCAAAAAAATTGGAAAATCCCACATACGACAAGCAATATGTATTCTATCCTGCTAATGTTAATATAAAAGGTGTGGTGGAAGCCAATAATTTTTGGCTGTGTGATTCTGATTTGAAAAACGGTAAAAATACATCGGCAACGATTAAGGCAACTGGTCTGTACCTGAAATTCAATTACGATGTCGATATTGATGTAGTGGACAAATATGTTGCTGATTACATTGAATATGTATGTTACGAAAAAGAACTTTTTGATGTTGATGAGTTTGGACCTTACTTTGGTCATGGCATTAAGTCTGATGGTCATTATATGGCGTGGGTCTATAACCCCAAGCAGTACTTGAGTTATTTCCTTGACCATGTAACGCTTAACCTATTTATATATGTTGGCAAAGACGACAAGTATATGGACAAGATGTCACAGAAGTTTATGAAATATGATGAACTCAAAGAACTCGCCGGAGAAAGTTTTGAAAACATGTTCTAACCAATAAAATATGTTGATAATGAAAAAGATAATTCTACTATTCATCGCGATTGTGATTTCGTCCGTGGCGTTCTCACAAACCGCATACCAGACCAAATGCGCACAGATTTTCAAAAAGTATTGGAATCTGTTCTGCCCTGGATACCCGATGTCCAATTTTGAAATGAATATGATTGGCGTGTATGAAAACGCCAAGAACTATCTGAAAATCGGAGCCTTGGACTATGCTATGAAAACAGGCAAAAACATAGAAACTCTGTTTGCTCAGATGGAAAAAGAGTATGCAGAGGCAAGAAAACTGATGACGCCAAGAGAACAAGCGGATTACAGAGTAGAAGAAGAACGAAAAACCAATTTCGGAAAACAAAAATGGGATGCCGTTCTCGAGTTTGTAAAGTGGGGTACGAAAGGCGAATACGAAACAACGGCGCAATATGAAGATCGTTTGAATAACGAGTCTGCGACAGTATTTGATGAAAAACTCTATAATCACATCCGGGAATTTGTGATAGAAAACCCATGGACATTCGAGTTTGGAAAGTACAATGCTGACAAGCAAGAACTATACGTGAATTTCTATGACAAAATCAAAGAAAATAGTTGGGGGCATTATTTGGAAAATTGTCCTCCCGATTATGCAGAAAGCCTTAAGGAAAATTGCAGTTCTTACGGAGATTTCCCCTACTACAATAATGGTAATTTTACGTTGGACTTGCAATGTGGTCTTACTTTTAGTTACGACATCTCAACCTTACAAACCGATGGCAAAGATTTCATACCAGACGTGTTTACATTTGAAACAAAAAGTGAAATATGGACACTAAAAAATGAACCAGAAGGCTCCGGTAATGTTGTCATCAAGTACGATGATTTGAGATTACAGGAGTTTGACATTGTCCTATTTGATAAGTATCTGAAAGGTCATGTATTTGATTACAACAAAGTGGCAATTGCCATCGAGGAACAAAAAAGAATAATAGTTGACAGTCTGAATCTATGCATAGAGGCTGAAATAAGTAGAATCGATAAGGTATTGGCTCAAAACGAATATAATATTCTTCATTATACTTTGGATTCAGCCTATAACCAACTATTTGAACGATATGCACGGCACTCATCACCTTACATTGCCACCGAAGAGACATTGTCCAAATATTCCAAATATATTGTGGATGGTGATGTTACTAACGGAGAGACGATTGAGAGTGTTTACCAAACAAAAGTTAAATACATTGAAGAAGCGTACCAAATAGCAAAAGCAAAAATAAAAAATTATTATACTGCGACATACAATAAATATAAAGATTTATTTCAATCAGAAGATGAGTTTGTTTCGTTTTATTGTAAAGGAGAAGCGATTCTTTCCACAGAAATTAATCGACGTATTGATGAGTTAAATGCGAAAAAACAAGCAGAAGAAGAATTACGACAAGTAAAAAATGAACTTGACAGAAACAGAAAGTCTATTTCAGAAGTCAATTTTCAGAAAGATATCAGTAACGTTTCTCTTTCCAACGTGCTAAATGTTGCGCAAGGCGGTCAAGCAACTGATTATTCTGGCGTGAACCAGTACCGTCATCAATTAATCGATTGGGTAAGACAAAAAAAAGACAAACCTTACTATGATTATATCGTCAACTTCCTAATTGACAACAATATAGGACTAAACAAAGAGTACACAAAAAATGGTTCTTATTTTTCTTCTAAAATAGAGTTTTATGAGTCGTTCATTAGTGGCAATTATAAGGACATTTTGAAAAGCAAAAAAAAGTAAACATAACTTGTATTTGCAATTTCCCCACTGTGCTTTGTTTTGGCGCAGTGGGGATTTTATTTTGCAGTGCAAAAAAAATTGGGGGAAATATTTGAAAAATAACTACCTTTACACGAAATTTTAAAGATAAACATAAATTAACATATTAAATAATAAGACTTTACGCTCTTATTTCCGAAAACTGAAAATCGCCAAATCTTTTAGGAACATCGGAATAAGCGGCGATGGTTCACGCTGTATAAGCGTAAACCGTTTCGTGCTTATAGATGTCCAAAGGCGTTTGGCGATGCCCCAATTTCCGTGTAAGCACACAAGAAACGGTTTCACGCTTTTTTGTGTATATCGCTAAGAAAACGGAAGTCAATAAAAAGTACTTTATGAACTAAAACATCCACATCGGACACATTATCCACGACAAACTCTACCGTCAGAAACACTCGGTAACATGGTTTGCAGACAATATCAACTGCGACCGCATCACTTGTTACGACATATTCAACCGCAAGTTTGTCAACTGCGAACAGTTGGAGAAAATTTCAATAGTGCTACATCGAATTTTTTTCCGCGATTTGGCGGAATATGAAGAAAGTGTGGTTGAAAAAATATAATTCAATATTGAAAAAAAACATTATCTTTGCCTAAAAATATCAAACCTATGTCCAAGAATCTTTTCTCCAAATACTTTTGGGAGGTAACAACGATTTACGAATCGGGGAAAATCACTCTCCGCCAACTCAACGAGAAGTGGGCGGAGTGCTATCTATATGACGGCAAGGGAATTCCGCGAAAAACATTCGACAACCACCGCAAGGAAATCGAAATGATTTTTGATCTCAACATCGTCTGCAACAAGAGCGACAATACATATTCCATTGAGGACGCCAACGATTTTCAAAACGGGAAAATCAGGCGTTGGTTGCTTGGAAATTTTGCCGTCAATAATATGCTTGCCGAAGCCAAGCACCTGAAAAACAGGGTGCTGTTTGAAGACATACCGTCGGGACATCGTTTCCTTGTGCCTATAATCAGGGCTATGCGCGAGAACAAACTCATTGTCGTCGTTCATCGAAGTTTTTGGCGCGATTACGACGAAACTCTCTCAATTGCGCCATTGGCACTGAAAATCTCACATCAACGTTGGTATGTCACGGCGCAAAAGTCTGATGGACAAATCCGCGTCTATGCGCTCGACAGAATCCTGACACTTGAAATCTCTAACAAAAAATTTGAAATTCCTGTTGGGTTTTCGGCAGAAGATTATTTTGCAACTTGTTACGGCATCATTGCGGGAGTGGTGAATCCCGAAATTGTGAGGCTGAAAGTCAAGGACAACCAACAAAAATTTTTCCGTTCCTTGCCTCTGCACTCATCCCAAAACGAAGTTGAGGTACACGAAGACTATTCTATTTTCGAATATTATCTGCAACCTGCATTTGACTTCCAGCAAACAATTTTGTCATTTGGCGCAAGTGTTGAAGTAATTGCCCCAGAATGGCTTAGGAACGAAATTGCAGCAAAAGTCAAGAAGATGATGAACGTATATCAACAATAAACAACAGTCGCTCACACATTATCTCTCACTGTGCTTATTTTTGGCGCAGTGGAATTTTTATTTTGCATCGGTAATCATCAATTTGTTTAACTAAAACGATGCAATATGGAAAACGACTTTCATTTAGGACACCTCGTCAGGGACGAACTCACGCGACAGCAACAGACCGTGGCTTGGTTCGCAAGACAAATTAACTGCGAGCGCACCACCTGTTACGACATATTTGAACGAAAATACATCAATGCCGAACAATTGGAAAAGATTTCAATCGTCTTGCACCACAACTTTTTCCGCGACTTGGCGGAATATGAAGAATCCATAATAAATAGTGTGGAGAAAAATCCACGGTAAAAGTTTGCATTTTTTTAGTGGATTTGATATATTTGGACCTAACATTAAAACCTAAGAATATGAATACAGAAATACAAGACACAATGCAAGAGTTGCAACTTGCAGAACGCAGTGGAGATGTCGGCAAAATGGCTGACCTCTACGGCAAACTTGCCACAATGTATTTTCAGGCAGGCGAGACGGTAACCGCGTTGGGAATATGTCAGAAAAACATCAACATGCTCGAACACACTGACAACACCGCCGCACTTGCCTATGCGTACTTACAAAAGGGCGAACTCTTCGACTCCCATTCCACTTACAGTGCAGAGCAATGCTACAAAAAGGCACTCGAACTATTCACCAAAGCGGGCGACAAGACTGGCATTGGCAAGACGTATTATCGCCTTGGTGAGAATACGGATAGCCATAAAGCCGCCGTAGAATACTTCAAGTCGGGCGTGGATGCGTATCACGAAATCAAAAACGGCTCGGGTGTGGTGCATTGCCTTACGATGCAGGGCGCAAACCTCTTGGAACTTAACGAATATCAGGAGGCGGAACATGTATTGGAGACTGCTGTGGACATTGCGCGTCAGATAGAGGACAACGAACTTCTCGACGATGCCATCTACTACCTTGCTCGCGCCAAATATTACGGCGAAAAGTATTTCTGCGCACAAAAATTGATTGAGGAGGCTATCGAAACCAACAGCAAGATAGAGGATTCCGACAAACTCGCGTATATGAAATACACCTACGGACTGATACTTGAATCTCAGGAGAAGTATCAGGAGGCCATCGTCGCATTCAAGGAATGCGAGGCCATCAACCGCAAGGATGGCGACTTGAAACCCGTCCCTGCGATACTGAGAGAACTCGGCACTATTGCATTCTACACCAAAGACTACCGCGCCGCATTGTCATATTTTACGGAAGAAGCATTGATGCGATCCCACTACGACAACAACAAGAAACTTGCCCTCGCACACGCAGCGTATATGTGTACACTTTTAAATTTCACAAAGGATGCCGTTTTCTTCTACAAGAATCGTCTTGACCTGTTTGAAGACGGCACATACACCATCGACACGCCGATTGACAAAGCGGAGGCGCTCTACGATTTGGCAAATGCATTGTTGAACAATGGTGAAGTATTGGAGGCTCAGGAAACCTGCCGCGAGTGCATCGAACAAATCAAGAAAGTAAAAGATAACAAAAATGATTTGGATGACGATTACCTCAAAAAAGCCGAATCTCTTCTCAAAGACATCCAAAGCCACATTCCCGATCAGACGGAAAGCCTTCCCAAAGTGAATGTTTCGGATGTTTACACAACGGAGTTCTTGTCAGAAGTCATCAAGATACTCATTTCCGACAAACTCGGTGTGGACGAAAGTGAAGTTGTTGATGACGCACATCTGACCAATGACCTTGGTGCAGACAGTCTCGACACCGTTGAGTTGATTATGTTGGTGGAAAAAGAGTTTGGCATCACGCTTGCAGACGACGAATGTGAAAAAGTCAACACTGTCGGCGATGCAATCAGGCTTGTAAAAAGCAAATTCTAATTCTTGGATGCATAAAACATAAATACAGCCGTCTTGAATTTTCGTTTTCGAGGCGACTGTATTTTTTCGCGACCATCCCCCAAAAACAATCCGCCAAAACTCAGTATTTTTCTCTATTTTGGCGAAGTATAACCCTTATATTTCGCGAAAACACAATTATTTTACGAGTTTTGGCGAAATGTCCATCCGATAAATTCCCCAAAAATAATTTTTATCAATTTTGGCAATTTATCAGAAAGAACTAATGTAGCACACAAACCCGTCGGCAACCCTATTAGTTTTTATTTCTCCTTGCCAAAAATTACCTCATACCTCAAATTTCCCGGCAATTCCCGACAATTTCTTGCGACATCGAGATGCTCCTCGTCGTCAATACCCACAACCTCCGCATCCGGGCGCATCAACGCCACCAAAAAAGCGGTGGCTCCATAGCCGCATTTATTAAAAACAATCTGATGAAGATTGGCGTAATTTTCAGGAGAATACACAAAATCATCTAAACTATTACTTACAGATTTCCATACATCGTAGCCTTTGTAAATATAATTGCGACGGACGATGTTTTTGCAGTAATCGACGGTGCGGACTTCGGCGGCAAATTTTGAAAACAAATCCATAAAATAATGCCTGAAATTCCGCGACGTTGCCAACTGATTGTCAGCAAAAAGGCGACTGTCGTTGCGCTGAATTGTCGGCGAAATCTGTATATTGATTGCGCCACGGCGAATCATCAGTTCGCCTTTCGGAAAGGCATCGCCCGCGCCGTGAATCATCACGGGAGTAATTGGAAGTCCAAGATTTTCAGCGAGAAAGAACGCGCCTTGATGGAAACGGTGGATTTTGCCGTCGGTGCTGCGCGTGCCTTCGGGAAACACCACAATCGAAAATCCAGCCTCTACAAACGGTCTCAATTTATCCGACAAAACTCCGTAACCGACCGACACAGGATAAAAATCCGCCCGCTTCAAAATCTTGCCATAAAATGGGTTGTGCTGTTGCGAATCGTTGGTAACGAACAACAAATAAGGGTGCAGCGTCAATAGGCACAGCACATCAAACGACGAACTATGATTTGCAATGATGACCGACGGCTTGTCGAGCGAAACATTTTGAGGATTGTCAACGCTGAACGGCACGCCGGGAATATGATGCGTAATCTTGGCGACTCGTTGCAAAAGGCGATGAAATTTCTTCTTGCCGTCAAGATTTCCTTTGATAAACAACGCCCTGACATACAGCAAACAACAAGCTGTCATAAAACCTAAAAAATAAAGTCCTGACGAGAGCATCGACCTTAGCGTATAAGGAGCACCTCTCAACGAGCCATCGCGTTTTTTGGTCAAAAAATCAAACAACAACGGCGGGAAAATGAACGATGCCGCCACCACCGAAAACATTCCAATCACGACAATCAATCCAAGCGACGACATCGCAGGATGTTTGGCAAAAATCAATGTGCCGATGCCCACAAACATTATCAACGCGCTGATAGCCACACTGTTTTTGAAAGATTTGAGCACACGCTTGCCCCGACCATACTCGTACATCAAACCCTCAGTCATAAAGACGGCGTAATCATCGCCCTGCCCAAAAATGAAAGTTGCAAGGATAATATTGACGATATTGAACTTAATATCAAAGAGATACATAATTCCCAAAATCCAAAACCAACTCACTGTCAACGGCACAAACGAAATCAAACTCAATTCCAACCGCCCAAATGAGATTGTCAAGAACACAAAAACGATGAATCCCGCCGCATACAGCACAAAATTAAAATTGTCGTTGAGCATACTTGCAAACGACTGTGTAACAATGTGTTCGTCGTATGCAACCACGCCATCGCGCTGCAACGCCGAGACCACCGCCGGAGCGTCCGAAGGCCTTACTTTCAGGATGCTGACAATCGCAACTCCATTATCGTCGGCGTGGACGTAATTGCTGAGCGCATCACCAATCAACGGCGCAAATGCCGCACTGTCAACGATAGAGAAATTCTTATCAATCAAGGCGTTAAAGTTGGCAAAAACATTTTCCTTGATGCCCACTTCGGGCAAGTTTTGGGAGAGTAATTGCTTGATTGTATCGCGATGTGCGGACATAAAGGAGTTCCATTTTTGGATTTTTTCTTTTTGGAGTTTAATGGACGGAAGATAATTGCCAACGCCACTGTGGCTGACTATCAGCCCGTTAGCCAATAGCGAATCCATCACCGTCAATGAAGATTCGTGATTTTGGAGCGCGGATTCCATATCGGAGCCGGTAGCCGTCACGAAAACCGAAATTGTAGTATCAGAGTTCAACAAGCCAAAAGTATGAGTGGCCTCCGCACGCATTTCGTCGGTCATATAGTTGATATTCCGCAAGTTGCCGTCAAATTCTGTCTTAAATCCAAAGTAAATCAAAATTGGCGTCAGGATTACGACAGGAATCACAACCCACTTTTTGCAGAGAAAATCAAAAGAAAAATCAAAATTCAATCGGCTCTTGCCCGACATTTCAGCGGTTGACGCGTCGATTTTGCAGACGAAATGCGGCAAAAAAATCAACGTAAACAATATGCTCGCCGCCAACAACGTGCCACCCAAAAATCCCAAATCTCGCAGCGCACTCGATCCCGCAAACATCAGCGCATAAAAAGCCGCAACAGTCGTAATGTTGCCAACTACCAATGGCTCAACTACTTCGCGCATATTATGGCGGATATTGTCGCAATGATAGAGATGCGTGATGAAATGCAAAGGATAATTGACAGCGATGCCTGTGAATACCACGCTGATTCCCACCGAGATAAGCGAAATTTTGCCCAAGAAAACCCACGACAACGCGCCCGCCACCAAGAATGCAAAAATCAACGTCAATGTCATCCAAAATAGATTGCGCACACTGCGAATTGAAAACCAAAGTATCACGACAATTAACACCATAGAAATCAACGCAGTAAGCCACGTGTCGCGCTTGATTTGGCTCGAATTGCCAACCGCAATCACCGGCGCGCCAAACACCGAAACCGAAATTTCGGGATAGTCAGCCGTTACGGAAGCGATATTTTCTTGCAATTTGCTTACAATCAAGGCATTGACGTTTGATTCGCTCATTCCAGTCGGCGAATCGAAAAATATGATGCCGCGCTTCATCTCCGGCTCAAAAATATGACCGTTGATAAAACTGTAACACTCTGTGGGTCTGAAACTTTTCAAGTCTTCCAACTTGTGAACAAACAAACCGAGAGGGTCGTTTTTCACAACGTTTTTCACGTATGACGGCGCAGGACTTGTCAAAAGACGCTTGTCGGTGGCAAGGGCGGTTTCGGTATGTTGTTGATTTATAAGCGAATCGGCGCGGAGATAATCGTCGTCGTCAATAAAAAGAGGAATATTTTGCTGGATAAAACTCGACAGTCCATAAATTTTGGAATCGTCGTAACCGGCTGAAAATCCGTCGAATAAATGTGCATTGTCGTTCTCAATCAAATGTGCCGCGTATGCGTCCATACATTCGGCGACGCGGTTGGCATCAAAAGTGGTATCGTCATCCCTGAAAAAAATCATTATTCGCGAATTGCCCGACGCCTCCGACACAAAACGATTGACGCTTGAATAATCCTCGCCGACGGGCAAAAAATCCGATATATCTTCGCCAAACTGCAAACGCATTGCACATAAACTACTTATTAAGATAACAACACCCAACAAGCAATACAGCAACCATTTGCGTATGGAGAAGAAATCGTATATTTTCAAGAACAAACCCGCCAACTCACACCTCCTATTTTAGCAACAAAAACGTCCCTGCAACTATCAAAAACAACCCAATCCACCGCGTCATAGGCACTGTCTCGTGAAACACAAACACCGCCGCCAACATTCCAAAAACATAACTGAAACTTATCAGCGGATAAGCCACCGAAAGTTCGTAATGCTTTAATATATAGAGCCATAGCAACGACGCGCCGCCCATGCAAAGTCCGCAGTAGAGAAAAGGCCAATTGGTAAGGTAATCCTTGATAATCAACCATTTGAATGCAAATTTTGGCGCACGTTGCATAGCGATTTTCAGAAACACCTGACCCGCCGCAAGCAACGCCGATTGCATCAACGATAATATCAAAAGCCTAACCATTTTTGCTCGAATTTAATATTTCCTTCGTCATAATCTCCGCCCGCGCAAAGGCATACCCCCTCGTAAAATCCACATATCCGCAAATGACCGCGCTATTGGTGGCAAGCATATCGCTACAAATATCTGTAATGACTTTTTCGTCGAAATTTTCAAGAACATAAAAACCCGATTCACCTTGAAAGCCGTGCCGTATGCAGACCTCGCCGCTCAGAATGTTGGGCAGCGTATAGACGAAAACCGACGGACTCGGAAAAAAATTGTCGGCATCCTTGATGGTCTCCTCAAAATGCTTGTCGCTGTGCAGCGAAGCCTCACGATTGAAAAACACAACGGCAGTGCTTTTTTTGTCCAATTCAAACGGCAATACAGACATCAACAACTCCGTAACCAAAAAACCAGCCTTGGACAAATCGTCCATTTTGAAGAATTTTGGATAGTTCAAGTCAAGAGTACGATAAAGCGATGTAAGAAAATTGCTATCAGCGACTTGCGACTTATCTAAAAATCTTCTACCATCCTTAACAAGATACGTGCTCGTATCTTCGTCTAAGTAGGCAAAAAAATGATTCTTGCTCATCTTGCACCTCCTTTTTTGAACAATGCGGCGGCGTTGACACCACCAAAACCAGAAATCAGTTTTACGAAATATTCCTTGTCGGTGCCAAAATTTTCGGCGGCGACATTGATTTTGCGCGACGTGCCAAGTTGCTCATAACCAAGCGTTTTAATCACCGTACTATCGAGAATAGCATATTTGGAAATGATGGTTTCCAATACGCCCGCCGCGCCGAGCGTGTGTCCAAAATAACCTTTGTAGGCGTTGACAGGCGTATTGTTGAGCCCCATCCTGTCGATGGCAACCGATTCCATTTCGTCATTGAAAAATGTCGCCGTGCCGTGCGCATTAACGAATGCAATTTTTTCTTTGTCAATACCTTGCAGAATGTCATTTAAAGCATTGAACGAACCTTCGGCAGTGCGCGACGGGCTTGAAATATGGTAGGCGTCGTTGCGAATAGAGCCTTTGATGAAACGGAAGCCACTGTCTTCGCCGTCAGATTTTTTGAGGACGACGGTGGCAACAGCCTCGCCAAGGTTGAGTCCGTTGCGGTCGATGTCGAAAGGCCGGCATGGTTTGGGCGACAAGGATTTGAGGCACGTAAAGCCCGCAAGCGCAAATTTTGAAATAACATCAACGCCTGTAACCACAGCATATTTGATGCGCCCCGCCTCTAATTCGCGGCTCGCCGTGATTATAGCGTTAAGACCTGAAATACAAGCATTTGAAATTGTGAGAGGGGTTGTTTGATTACAGAAATGATTGGCGATGAGCCGCGCTGTATTGTGCAAATATATTTTTGGGGAATCGATGATGCCGTCGTCCAACAGCCCAACATTGCCCTTAGTGGTTGATAGATAGAATTTCACATCGGGAGACGATGCATCAATCATGGCATTGCGGATTGCTTTGGTTGCGGAAATCAACGCCAATTTTTCGAGCCGAGTGTAATGGTCGTCAGCACCTACAACATCATTTAACTCGCTGTCTATCAGCGCGTCGTCAATCTTGCTGCACGAAATCTTGCCGTCGATGCCAAATAGCGAGTCATACGTGCGTATGCCCGTGCAGCCCGCCTTGACGCTGAGGTAATTGCCCTCAGACGTAGTGCCAAGCGGCGAAATGACGTTGTCTGATATGATTTCTACCATATTATTCTTTTCTAAAAAATTCAAAAAAATTGAACCATTGGCACTGGTTTTCAGACACTTGACTATACAACAAGTTGACATATTCCTTAGCCATCGATTCTGCCCTCAATTTTGCGGGACGGATATTCTCGTCGGCATCTATACGCCTTACAATCACCTTGTAACGGTAAGTAGCCATCCTAAAAACAAACACCGCCAAAACCGGCACGCCCCTTATCGCCGCCACAGAAAACGGGCCGACGGGAAAATCCGCCACAGCCTGTCCAAACTTGCAGGTAACGCTCTTTGCGCTGCCCAAAAGTCGGTCGGCGGGCATCGAAACGATTCCGCCCTCCTGCAACGCCTCGTTGATGATAAAAAGATGCGACATATCGTCAGACACGGGAACCATCTCGACGTTGTTTTGAACCCATTGAGCGTACCGTTGACGCTGCAAAACCTCGCCTTCGCCGCCAAAAACAAGCGTGAAAATCTTCTTGGCGTCCTGCCTCAACAAGTAGCCACAAATTTCGTAATTGCCTGTGTGTGAGCCTACCATCATAAATCCGCCAGGCTGCGCCACAAGGTCGTTGAACAAGTCCATACGGTCTTCCTCGACCTTGAACCTATCCTTCTGACCCGCAAAAACCGCAAACCTATCGAGTATCACCTTGCCAAAATTGATGTAACTCAACCAACAGTACCACAGCGACTTCCAATATCCGTAACCATAAACCCACCTGAAATAATGCACAGACGCACGGCGCGCCTTGCCCGCAAAAATCAGGTAAAAAGGCATCGCGAAGTACATCATCACGTACCCCACACGGACGTCGCAGTGACGGAAGATGCTTATCAACGCCCTCTGACCAAAACTGCCTCCTCCCGTGACCCCCTTCCACTTGTCGGACGTAGTGTTTGCCATAATTATTCAGCGTTGTTTTTTTCAGGGTTTGGCTTTGGCTGTTCGGCGTTTTGCTTCGGCTGTTGCTCGCCATTGGGCTTCTTGCCGTTGCTTTTGTTCTTGGGCTTCGGCTGATTGGGCTGATTCTGTTGCCTCTGTTGCTGATTCGGATTCGGCTGTTTGGGCTGTTGATTCGGATTCGGCTGTTTGGGCGCATTGGGCTGATTGCCCTGATTCTGAGGCTTTTTCTTCTTCTTTTTCTTCTTCTTGTCAAAACGGTTGATGGCATCATCGCCAACGGCGTTCTTGTAGTCGTTGGAGGTCTCCTCGGGCGCGTATGACGAGTCAGAAGGATTATTTTTGTCGTTAATCAACAGTGTGTCAGGCTTTTTGCCTTCCTTGTTCATTGCGATGATTTCCTTCACGCGGTCTATCGGGACTACGGTGATATTTACTGACGAGTGCGGGTCATAACTATACCACATCACACGCTTGAAAATGTCGGTCTTCAAATGGTAAGCAAGTCCGTCCATAGTCTCAAGCGGCTGACGTACATTCGGGAAGTCCTTCTGAGCGTCGATGTAGGCGTCAAGTTCGTAATTGAGACAACATTTCAACTTGCCGCACTGCCCCGCCAACTTCTGCGGATTGAGCGAGAGTTCCTGTTGACGCGCCGAATTGGTGGTTACAGACACAAAATTGGTAATCCACGTTGCACAGCACAATTCGCGACCGCAAGGACCAATGCCGCCAATGCGACCCGCCTCCTGACGTGCGCCAATCTGTTTCATCTCGATGCGGATTTTGAACTCGTCCGCCATTATCTTGATAAGTTCGCGGAAGTCAACTCGCTCATCTGCAATATAATAGAATATTGCCTTGGTGCCGTCGCCTTGAAACTCCACGTCGCCGATTTTCATATTCAACCTCAACGACTCGGCTATCTCGCGCGAACGCAACATCACGCCGTCTTCGCGGGCAATGACTTGTTTCCACTTCTCAACGTCCGATTTCTTCGCCTTTCGGTAAATTTTCTTGAACTCCATCTGCGGATTAAGTTTGGCACGTCGGAGCATCCAATTGACAAGCGGGCCTTTCACTGACACAACTCCGATGTCGTGTCCCGGCGACGCCTCCACAGCCACCATATCGCCGACTTCGAGGTCGAGGTTGTTGATATTGCGGTAAAAACCTTTCCTCGTGTTCTTGAACCTCACCTCCACGATGTCACAGAACGTATTAGGCGCGGGCGGAATGTCGTCGAGCCAATCGCGGATGTCAAGTTTGTTGCAACTGTTGCAACCCAGGCACGTGGCGTTGCCCTCCTGCCCTACTTCCTTGGAGGTGATTCGGATGGCGGAACAGCCGCGCTGTATGTTTTGATATTTGTCTATTTCTTCCATTTTATATATTGAAAAATCAGGGCAAAGGTAAGAATTTTTTTGGATATTCTGAATCTTTTTAGCAAATTTGCAGACGTAAAGATTAAAAAGCATACAGATATGGAGACTAAGACAAAAAATAATACGGCATCGCCGACGGTTCAGAAATATTGGGACAGGGTGGAGGCTTGGAACCTCAACAACGCACAGAGATTTGAATTGGGTATGATGTTGCTCAATAGTTATCAGCCTGCATCAACAGAACCTAAAAAATCAATGTTTGACGATGATTTCGACGTAGAAGAATACGAAAGGAATCTCCGCCCCTACACTATGGAAGAAATCAATGCAATGCTCGACGAGGCAGAGGCACAGGAAGGCATCCCCGATGAAGAGGCGTGGAGCGACGAAGAATTAGAACTAATTGGACTCAAAGAACCTGAATTGGCAATGGCAGTATGAAAACGAAATGGAAACCCATCGCAATGCAGGGACGACGACAAATCGTCGACTACATTCTCAAAAAATTTGGCGAAATAGCCGTGAAGAATTTTATATTGGAAATTCGCGACACAATACGATTGCTCAAAAACAATCCGTATATGTCGCCTATTGACCCTCTGTTTGACGACCGATCGAAAACATACCGCAGCATATTAATTAACAAGCGGAGCAAGATGGTCTATTATATAGAAGATGACACTATCCAAATTGCGGGCTTTTGGGACTGCCGACGCGACCCGGAGGCTGCGGCGAAAGATGTAAAATGATTTTCCTGCATTACGCAGCCCGTTTCATTCTCAATAGCGACGACAATTTAATGGCAACATCGGTGAAAACCAACTTGCCGTAAGCGTTCCTTTCTATATTGGCGCACGCCTCGGAGAGCAACGACGAAATTTGCGCAACGTTACCGATGTGGACAAACTGAGCAAACTTCTGCGCAAACCTCATCTCCGCCGGAGTCATCCTTACAAGGCTCTTATCGGCACTACTGAGCATAAAACATTCGCGTATCATACGTTGGCAATAGTCAAAAAACTGTTTTTGTTTTTCGCGACCGAGCTTGCTCAAAGCGTCCGAAAGTTTTATGATTTGGTCGTATTTTAACGAATAACTTTCCCTCATCAGCGTCGTAAACAACTGGAACTCTGGTGGTTCGCCGCCTTCATGGAGTTGTTCCATGACGTCCAACGCCGCCAAATAATTCCCTTCGGCAAGCATGGCGGCACTCTGAATATTTACGGCATCCGCTTCTGGAAACTCCTTGGAGAGCGACGCAATGATGTCGCTGTCTTCGGGACGGTTGATTTTGATGAGTTGAGTCCTCGACCTGATTGTTGTCAAGATTTGTTCCTCATTTTCAGACACCAACAAGAACAGCGTCTTTGGCGGCGGCTCCTCTATCATTTTGAGGAGTTTGTTGGCGCAAGTCTCGTTCATCTTCTCTGGCATCCAGATAATCATCACCTTATACTCGCTCTCAAAAGTTTTGAGGCTGAGTTTGCGGATGATTTCTTGGCTTTCCTGCGCGAAGATTGCGCCCTGTGCGTTGTCGCTGCCAATATAATCATACCAATCGTCAAGGCGGTGATAATTGCGTTTCAATACAAAGCCGCGCCACGAATCGATGAAATTGTCGGAAACGGGATGAGAGTCGCCGGATTTGAGTTTTACGACGGGATACACAAAATGCAAATCGGGATGGATAAGTTTCTGATACTTTTGACATTGCGGGCATACACCGCAACTATCAGTTTCAGTCCTATTGGTACACGTAATGTACTGCGCGTAAGCAATCGCCAACGCGAGTTTGCCGCAGCCCTCCGGACCCAAGAAAAGTTGCGCGTGACTAATGCGGTTTTCCTTAACGGTCTGTATCAGAAGGCGTTTGGTGTGTTCGTGTCCTTGTATGTCCTTAAACTGCATAATTGATTGTCATTAATACTTGAACGAACTGCCCGACAGGAACTCGCGCAGGATGGATGTCGGCGGAATTTCGTCGTCGGGAAACTCCTTGAAATACGCAAGGAATTTCAACAGCATCCTTGCCTCAGAGTATTCGGGGGCGCGTTCGCAGACGTTTTCGAGGATGGGACCGGCGTACTTCTTGATAACGCCAAGTTCAAATGGCAATGCCGAATTGAACATCACGTCTGCCTCCTCTTGGAACGGGAAAATGTTCCTCTCCTCGCCACGGCGCACGTCGGGCCAACGCTTGATTGTCTCCTCGGCGGAGTAGCCACGATACTGATAGTCGCGAATAATGCGGCGCAGCAACCTATTGTAAGTGGTCGGGATGCGGTTGTGGGAGTCGATGCCAATCTGAGTCAACGCCGAGACGTAAATCTTGAACTTGTTTTCGGAGGGAATCATTTGACTCATAGCGGGATTGAGACCGTGGATGCCCTCAACGACAAACACAGTATCCTCCGTAGCCGTCATAAACTCGCCCCTGTACTCGCGCTTGCCGGTATGGAAATTGTAGAACGGCATCTCGATGCGCTTGCCGTTCATCATATCGAGGATGTCTTGATTAAATTGCTTGTAATCAACGGCTTCCAACGCCTCAAAATCGTAGTCGCCATTCTCGTTGCGCGGCGTATTGACGCGATCCACAAAATAATTGTCCAACGAGATTTGCACAGGATGCAAGCCCGCCACGGCGAGTTGCACACAGAGCCTCAGCGACGTGGTGGTCTTGCCCGAAGACGACGGCCCGGCTATCAAGACAAGTTTCACATTGCCCTTCTGCTTGATTTGGTCGGCGATTTGGGCGATTTTTTTCTCATGGAGAGCCTCGCCAACTTTGATGAGGTCGCCGGCACGCTTGTTTTCCACAAGGCTGTTGAGCGATGCAACTGTGGAGATTTTCAGGAGTTTTACCCACGCCTTGTGCTCGCGGAAGATGTCGAAAAGTTTGGGCTGCATCTCCAACTCACCCATCTCCATCTTCTCATAATCAACAGGATAGCGCAACAGCAATCCGTCGTACAACGGAATCAGGTCAAATACCTTGATGTAACCCGTGCTCGGCACCATGTAACTCGAATAGTAGTCGTCGTAGCCGTCGAGCGAGTATATCGACGAGAAAAGTCGGTCGCGGTTTTCAAACATCTTTGCAGTGTCGCTCTGTCCGCGCTCCGTCATCATCTTGGCGGCGTCCGACGAGAGGATTTCGCGGCGGTCGAAGGTGTAGTTGGCATCTACAATCTCCTGCATACGGTTTCTGATTTTCTTAACCAATTCTTCAGTAGGCTTTACGTATTCGCCTGACAACGAGCGCAATTCGCAATACAAGCCCTTGCTGATGCCGTGTTCGATGGTTACATTGCAATCCACAGCAACATCGTGAACCGCCCTCGCCAAAATGAAACACAGCGACCTACGGTACATCCTCTGACCGTTGATGTCGCTCGCGTCAAAAAACTTGACGACCTTCGGCTTATAGACGGCATAATTGAGTTCCTCCACGCGGTTGTTTACCAATGCGCCCACAAACGGGTGTTGAGCGTCGGTATCAATCTTTGCGGCAATCTCCGCAAGCGTCACACCAGGCTGATATTCCATCGCCGAACCAGTGTTTACGCAGTGTATTTTTATTTTTTTGTTGTTCATAAATGTAGTTTTGGTTTTAATTGTTAATTCAAATGCTCCGTCTGTCTCAAAGGTTCTCGACGACAGTCCCAAAAAGCAGCTATATGAATGGTCTCAGGATCTTACCATACAGTTTTCATACCGCAACAGACAATTCCTCGATTTGTTCAGTGTGTTCTTTTTTCAGTCGTCTCCGTTCCTTCATTCTACGCCAAACTTCATCATTTGGAACACTTTTACCCTCTTTGGCTTGTTGTTCCGCTCTATCAAGCATAGAGTTAATTTCATCCATAGTGAAACGAGGCAATGGCGGAGGCAATTCTTCCTCCGCCTGTCGCAACCGTGCAAACTCCTCCAACTGTCCGCTCAACCATATCATATCGGCAAGCGGCAATGTGCCACACAGATAATCCCGAAGCCCTGATAACGCTGTTGTACTCATATTATTTTCACTTTTATAATTAAAGTATCATTGGCAAAGATAATAATTATCATCATAAACACAAAAAAAATCACTACCTTTGCATCAAAATTACCACCATGGACAACACACCAATCATAATATTTGCCTACAACCGACCGGCGCACCTCGTCCGACTCATCGAAAGTCTGCGCAAAAATCCGGAGTGCACCGACACCGACCTTTATGTCTATGCCGACGGCGCAAAAAACGATGGCGATGCCGACGTGGAAGCCGTCAAAGGCATTATCAACAAAATAGAAGGATTCAAGAGCGTAACGCCAATTTTCCGTGACAAGAATATCGGCCTTGCTGCCAACATCATAGACGGCGTTACTTCAACCATCAATCAACATGGCGCGGCGATAGTATTGGAGGACGACCTTGTGGTAACGCCACACTTTATTAAATATATGCAAGCCGCGCTCAATCATTACAAAGATACCAACGCCTTCTCCATCGCGGGTTACACGCCACCCGTTGACATTCCAAACGATTATAAATACGACACTTACGCCGTAATGAGAAATTGTTCGTGGGGTTGGGCGACGTGGCAAGACCGTTGGAACAAGGTGGATTGGAACGTGAAAGATTTTACGGAGTTTTTTGCGGACGACAATGCAGTCAACGATTTCAATAAAGCCGGCAACGACCTTTCCACAATGCTACTCAAACAGCAAAAAGGGCAAATTGGCTCGTGGTCGATAAGGTTTTGCTATGCATCATTCCGCCTTCAAATGCCCACAATCTATCCCGTGAAATCTTTTGTAATAAACGGCGGGGCAGACGGCAGCGGCTCCAACGTCGGCAATACGTCTAAATATCAGACCGTAACAATGGACACCTTAAACGAAATCCGATTCTGCGACGACCTACTCCCCCACCCCGAAATACTCAAATCATTCCGCAAAACTTACGACACGTCGCTGCAACGGCGCATCATCAATTGGTGGAAGCGTAGGCAGTGGAACCTTGGGCGCTGATACCACTTTCATCCTGCCATTTTTTATAATAATCGACATCTTTTGCATCAAGTTTATCGCGCAATTTTCTGCACATCGGGTAAAACTGCCACAGCGACACCAACGCCGCTATCAACGCGCACACGATGCACACCAGCATATCAACAGAGACATCCAACAATTGATGCGTCGCAATCACGCCGCACCACTTCAAAAACTGTCTCAATCCACTGATAACCACCATTCTAAACGGCGATTTAGCAACAATCAACGTTATCGACTTACGAATCACAAAACCCACTCCCGACTTGACTTTCGACTTAATACTATCGCCATCACTGAGCATCACTTCGTTTTGAAGCCAAATCAAAAACATCGCATTGTCGCCCACAATCCGCCGCGAATCCTCGCGCAAATCCTTGTGTCCATACAGATAGAGGAGTTCTTGCTGGATTACAAAAACAAAAAACTGGAATTGCTCGAAGTCAATCACAATCAACGGAATAGAAATCCAAATGTTGGTAGGAATCGTGCATATAAACGTAATAAGCGACGTCACAATACAACACAATACAATATGAAGACGGCAACGGCGACGTATGGCCTCCTCATCCCACTGAGCATCGGAGCTGCCAATCTGCCGGCGCAAAAACCTATCCCGGTCAATATTCAGGAAAGGTATCATAAACAGCTTGAGCTGCAATCTATTGTATGTGTCGAGTAGTCTGTCAAGTATGCGCATTGATAGCCACCATTACAAAAAACATTACGAAAAATCGTTCAAAGGTACTAATATTTTTCACACCGCCAAAAAGAAATCGACATAGCACGCACACAAAAAAACCGATTCAAAAATGATTTTGAACCGGTTTGCGATATTTAGTAGCGGGGACAGGACTCGAACCTGTGACCTTTGGGTTATGAGCCCAACGAGCTACCTACTGCTCCACCCCGCAGTGTATGTTCTAATTCAGATGTCAATTAGGATTCCCTAAAAAGACGATGCAAAATTACAACGCATTTTCAAAAAATCCAAATTTTTTATCAGTTTTTTTTCATAATTACAATAAAATTAATATACAACGCCGCAAAGTTAAATAATTGTTAGGTTTGGAGGGTTAATGTTTGAAAATTTGCCATTTAATAGTAATTTTGCATTCCAAATTATTCATCATAAAGATTATGGTCTATTTCAAGAGCAACGTCAAAAAACGCAAATCGCCGTCAATGCTCAAATGGGCGATATACGCGGTGGTGCTGATAGCCGCGCTATTCTTTTTCATACCCAAAATGTTGGTAAACAGAGCTTTCAAAATCATCGACCAAGAAATTCCCGAAGGCAAGACAACAGCCGACAGCGTACCCAAAAGCGCAATATTCACAGCTTACAACTTCTTGCAAGTGGCAAAACACTTCCCGACAAGCGAAAAACGTGCCTTGGAAGGTCAAAAAATGATTCTCGACTTCTACTTCCCGCTCTTCAAGGCAGATTATGACCGGCTCAAATTTGCCAGCGTTGACAATGCCATCTCATTCCTGAAAGCGGAAGGCAAGACGCCCGCCGACTCCATCAACATCAAGGCGTTGCAGACCGAATGGCGCCGTCATCCCGACGAAGAAGCACTCAAAGACTTCCGCTCCAAATGGGATACATACCACAAATATTTTGCACACTCGCTGCTGCCAGAGTATCCGAGGTTCATCGACGCGCAGCACCTGTAATTGACACATTATTTTAAACAATTATACAATGAAAAACATAATCTTGACATTTGCGCTCATTGCCGCCTCGCTCACGGCAAGCGCACAGACCGACGCCGTAGCCAAAGAAGTGGCAGGCCTCGCCAAAAAATCCAAAGAAACCGTAGCCACCGACAGCGCAAAGCCCTGGAAATTTGACGGTATGCTGTCCCTGACCGCATCGCAGACCTCCCTCAAAAACTGGGCAGCAGGCGGCGACCAACAGATTGGCGTCAACATCCTCGGCAACCTCAACGCCAACTACGCCAAAGACCGCCACTCCTGGCAAAACTCAGTGCTGTGCCAATACGGCGCACTCCGCCTCATCGACGAAAACGATGAGTTCCGCAAGACCGACGACAAATTCCAATTCTCGTCCAAATACGGCTACGCACTCAGCAAAAAATGGTACTATTCCGCCATCTTCGACTACAAGTCGCAATGGGCTAAGGGTTGGACTTACAACAACAATTACAAGGCGGACGCAGAAGAAGGCACACCAGAAAGCATCTACCGCACAAGAAATTCGAGCTGCTGGTCGCCGCTGTACCTGACCTACACACTCGGTTTTGACTTCCAACCCAACGAGCACTTCTCGCTCTACCTCTCGCCCCTCTGCGGCAAGACAACCGTAGTGCTCAACGACGAACTCGCCAAGGCTGGCGCATTTGGTGTGGAGAACGGCGACAATGTACGTTCCGAGATTGGTTGGTATATGAAAGGCAACGCCGCATTCAACATCACAAAGCAGGCAAGCCTCAATACCAACATCACCCTCTTCCAAAACTACAAAGACGGCGGTCCATTAAACGAGGTGGACATCGACTGGAACCTCATCCTCACCTTCCAAATCAACAAGTGGCTGGCGTTCAGCTTCGTATCTGAATTGATTTACGACGAAGACATCGCCATCGCCGACAAGGACGACATACAGCACAACTCGCTCGTGCAGTTCAAAGACGTCATCGGCGTAGGATTGACATTCAAATTCTAATTAATTTTGGAGTGCGGGCGGCTCGCCCGCCAATTCTATAAAGACAAAAATTCCCGAAAATCTCAATAAGAATTTTCGGGAATTTTTGTCTTTATTTCAGCAAAATCGAGAAAGTAGATTTTTTTGCAAAGGTAACGGGCTGATCGGTGGTCTTGTTGCGGATTTGCACCTCCCACCATCCCGGGCGCGGATTGGTCTTGGAACAAACCATCTTCACCAATCCATCCTTATCAGCCTTATTAGGATCAACATCTACGGAGTTTGTGCCCATAAAGGTGCGGCGAGTGCTCATATAATAATACCATTTCACCTCAAATGTTACCACGCCGTCCTTGGCGAGCGTCTTCAATTCATCGGCGGTAAAAGTGCATACCAAGCTCACCGGCTTGTAACTTTCGCGCAGGCTGCGAGATACGTTTGCATCCACCAACGGCACAAGGTCTGTGCCATCGCTCTCAGCCACGGCGTCGGTGATTACCTCGCCATTGTTGTCCCAAGCCAAGTGTATCTGCGTCTGCGCCGACAATGTGCCGCAGACAGCAAGCAATATCAATATGATGACAATACGTTTCATTTCTTTTACAATGTTAGGTTATTTGGCAACGCCTTTTGATGGTGTTTAGCAAATACCGTTCCAATACTCCAAACCTGCTGACAAATAGCGTTTTGCAAAAAAAGTGAATTTTTTGGGTTAAAATAGTTGATTTTTTCATAGGGTAATGAAGGTTTTATGTGTTAAATAAATGAAACAAACAAAAACTTCTTAAAACCCTACGCATTATGAACACAAACGACACCGTAAAATTCATCGAGAACCACATCACGGAGATGGAAGAGACAATCTCCCTCGAAGAGACTATCGCAACACTCGCTATGGACTCTGCCGACGGCTGGTTCTAACCAATTGATAATTAACAATTGACAATTGACAATGCCATTATCTATGACATAAGTCAACTGTCAATTGTGCATTGTCAATTGTCAATTCATTAAAGTATCAGCATAGCGTCGCCGTAATCGCCAAACATATACTTCTTCTTTATGGCCTCGTCGTATGCCTCCATCAGGAAATCGAATCCCGCAAATGCAGCTGCCGACATCAGCATCGTAGAATAAGGCTGATGGAAGTTGGTAATCAACGTGTTTGGCACGCTAAATTCGTAGGGCGGGAATATGAACTTATTAGTCCAGCCATCAAAGGGCTTCAACATTCCGTTGGTGGACACAGAACTTTCGAGTGTCCTGAGCGACGTGATACCAACAGCGCAGACACGTTTTTCAGCCGCCTTGGCGTTGTTGACAAGTTCGGCGCAATGCTCGTCGATGAAAATCTGCTCCGAATCCATCTTGTGCTTGGTCAAATCCTCCACATCCACGCTGCGCAAGTGTCCGAGCCCCATGTGCAATGTAATCTCAGCAAACTGTACGCCAACGATTTCGAGGCGTTTGAGGAGGTTCTTGTTGAAATGGAAACCTGCTGCAGGGCCGGCTACCGCGCCCTCATACTTGGCGTAGATAGTCTGGTAACGATCCTGGTCCATCGGCTCCACCGGACGGTGGATGTACTTTGGGAGCGGAGTTTCGCCAAGACCGTAGAGGATGCTCTTAAACTCCTCGTACTTGCCATCAAAAAGGAATCTCAGCGTCCTGCCACGCGACGTGGTATTGTCAATGACTTCGGCAACGAGGCTGTCGTCGTCGCCAAAATAGAGCTTGTTGCCGATGCGGATTTTGCGGGCGGGGTCCACGAGCACGTCCCAAAAACGCATCTCCTTATTGAGTTCGCGGAGGAGAAAAACCTCAATCTTTGCGCCGGTCTTCTCCTTGTTGCCATACAGGCGGGCAGGAATCACCTTAGTGTTGTTGAACACCATCACATCGCCGTCGCCCATAAACTGCCACAAATCCGAAAACACCTTATGCTCTATGGTATGCGCCTTGCGGTCGAGCACCATAAGTTTTGAACTCTCGCGGTTTTCGGCGGGATACTGCGCGATGAGCTTTTCAGGCAGGTCGAATTTAAACTTAGATAATTTCATCTAACTTGTTATAATATAGTATTTTACACGTAAAAACATTTTCTCTGCAACTGCAAAGTTAAAAATTAATCCTGAGACTGCCGCAATTTTTCCTCAAAATCTTCGATGGAAATAGCATTTTTTAACGTTACAGCCCCAATACGTGTCCTACGCAGCCCCGCGAGGTAGCCGCCCACACCGAGTTTTGCGCCGATGTCGTTGGCAAGGGAGCGGATGTAAGTGCCTTTGCTGCAATGCACACGCGCCTTGAACTCCTTGGTGTCGTCGTTCCAATCGAGTATTTCGATTGCAAAAATCTCAATCATTGTCGGGCGCATCTTCACCTCGTCTCCCCTGCCCTCGTGCGCCGCCACAAAAGCGCGTTCGCCGTTGATTTTTTTGGCGGAATACACCGGCGGATATTGCTGTTGATAGCCAATGAATGTCTTCAAGCATTGCTCTACGTCATCGCGTGTAATATGCGATGCGTCAATATGGTTGCAAGGTTCGGTCTCGAGGTCAAAACTCGGCGTCGTAACACCCAATCTTATTGTAGCCACGTATTCCTTGTCGTGGTCTTGGTAGGTGGTGATTTCCTTGGTCTTTCGTCCCGTGCATACAATGAGGATGCCCGTAGCCAAAGGGTCGAGCGTGCCGGCGTGTCCCACCTTCACCTTCCTAAGTCGGCGGTAATGGCGCAGAAGGTAGCGCACCTTATTAACAATGTCAAACGACGTCCACTTCAACGGCTTGTCGAGTACAATTACTTGACCAAGAACGTAAGGGTCGTCCTGCGGGTTTTGGGCGGTGGGTGATAATGGTTGATTCATATTGCGTTATGAGTTTTTTTAGGCGACAAAGGTAATAATAAAAATTAAGCGGCGCAAATAGAATTTTTGCAATAATCCTTAAACTGTTCCCTTGTTAATGCCAAACCAACCGCAGCATTGCGGTCCAAACCATACACAAACGGATTGGGCAAAAGTTTGTATTCAGATAGTTTTAAACAAATGCGGATGGGCTTGTCAAATCCTTTATACTGAGGTTCTTTGCCTGATTTGGGCAACGCGGCGAGTTGGGATTGCAACATCTCTTTCATATCAACGATTTTAACGGATTCCACACGGTAAAAGCCTTTTACTTCGTGATTGGCAACTGGTGCGAAATATTTGATTTTTTGAAAGTTGATACCTGAAAGAAGAGTATTGTATCCCGAAATAAATTCGTTTGCCTGACCATTGATAATAAGTTGAGAGTCAGTATTAACCCGAGGGTCAATACTTGAAAGAAAATACGAACCTTTAATTACAGGCTCGTCACTATATTCCAATCCCTTTTGCGGAATTGAGGTTTGTAATAGAGTTTCATCGGCATTGCCATCTTCCAACCATTGCTTAATCTGATTGTAAAGCACATCTTCTGATGATGCGGGGTCGAGGAGCAAATCGTTATAATCACCGTCTTGATTGTATAGTGAATACCAATGTCCGCCGGGTTTCAGCGGAAATGCACCAATATTTACTTCGTCAACGCTGCGTTGATAGTACGAGCCTTGAAATTGTTGTTTCGACAGGTTGCCCGGATAAAGGACATAACCGCCAATTACTTCGCGTTTTAGTTTTTCGTCGTTGGATTTGTTGTAATAAATGGCGTCGCGGTAACGGTGCATTTGGTTGATGGCATCCACGGGCGGCACTTCAACACCATTAGAAGGTGGAATTGTGGTATCGCGAAGACGGTATTTGGCATCAAAAAGATATGTATATTGTATGCCGCCTTCGGTTTTGCAAAGTCGCAAAACAATGTCGGGACGCTGTTCGGTAGTTTTTGAAGTAGTGTCGGCAATGTCGGTGTTAGGGCTTGCGGGCGATTCGTCGTGAAGGTGCTCCTCGTCGTCGGTGGTGGCGTTGTACATCAGCGAAACCATTTGCAGTTCGGGACGGCTGTTGTCAAAAAATGTAATTTCCGACTTGCTGCCTTGCAAAAGTGTTTTCACAAAATCTCCTTCTGTTTTGCTGCCCTTGGATTTCATTGCCGCCTTGCCTCGCAAAATATGCTGAACAATGTTTTTCACCTTTATAAAACACCATATTTCATAAAGTTCCGAAATATCCTTGACTTCGAGTTGCATTACGCCTTCCTGCAAGTCGTAGCCGCATTGAAGGATAATCCAATATTCGTAAACGTCGCGGTAGCCCGCAGCCTGTTTCATCACCAACGAATCCTGCGTAAAGCCCTTGAACGTGCCAATGCCACGGAAAAAAGGGTCGTTGTTGAGGGCGTAAAGGCTGTCGTTCATTGTGCTTATCTGATTGAGGAGGTCGATATTGTCGGCTTTCAAAATTTTACGCACATTTTGATGCACTCGCTTAAATCTGTCATAAATATTTCGCAAGGCATATTTAAGAAAACGGTTTTCTACCGTGTCTTTGCTCAGGAACATCTCCTCCATACGGTAGAGATGCGACGGATTGTCTTTAAACTCCTCGTATTCGTTTTCCAAATCTGCCGGCATATAGGGCATACGCTCTGCGCGTTCGTAGCGGACGGTGGTTTGCAGGCGGCGTTTGGGATTGTTGATAATCTGACGTGCCGCATCAGTGATTTTATCAAAACAATCGCGGAATATCTGCCACCATATCAAATCGGGCGATTCGTGGTTGGAGGTGCGGAATGTCAAGTATGTTTGTTTTAGGAACGAATAACTCAACATCGCAAATTCCTCCTCAATGTCGCGGATTACGTTGCGCATATCGGTGCGGTAGTCCATCTTGTAACTCAAAACCTCGGTGGTAAAGGCAAGTGTTTCTTCTCGTCCGTTTTTTTCGTAAACAAGCCTGATGTCGGTGCGCCCCACTTGGTTTTTGAAATTGACAGTTCCAAAAATAATCGAATCTTCCGCTGCAACGTGTTGATTTTGTTCCTTGCCGATGGTAAGGCGCAACAATCTGATGCTTGGGCTGTTAATATTGGCGTGGAGCGGATAGTCGGTGTTTTCAAAGAAAAAAGCGTCCCAATCGGTGATGCCATCTCCTAAAACCCAACCGTCGTTGTCGTCGGCAAACGAAGCACCTTTGCGAATCTGCACACTTTCCGACACCTGCCCATAAAAAGAACGCTTGCGGAGCAAAGTGTCGGGCTGTTGGCTGTCTATCAACAGATTGTCGGCACATTCTCTTATACGTTTGCCATAATTTGGGCAAGTGAAACACAATGTTACGTCCTCGTTGCGGACTTGAAGATGTTCTATCAAATTGCTCATTTAGTCCAATACGACACAAACTGTTTGCTATTGAGTGTCTTTGACATTGAGTCAAGCACCTCGTAAGATTTTGGATAATCGGTACTGTTGATAACGTCTTTGAGATTTTCCAATAAATTGTCAATCGACCGTTTGTCGCCCTCAATGCGCGACAGGATTTTCATCAACGTAAACTCGTCTAAGGCGTCTTTGGTGGAAGATTCAGAATTGATGCTGTGCGCCGCACTCACATAGAGAAGTGCCTCGTTTGCAGCACGGTAGCCAAGTTTAAATGGAGTTTTATCTAATATCGCATTGATGGATGTTAGGTAATTCTTCACAGTGTCAGCATCATTGCCGTCGGCTTCCAATCCGTTGATATGACGATTGATAATCAGTTGTTTAATACCTTCGTCCATTTCAGGAACGTTGTTTTCGCTCGATCCGTTGAAATAACTTTCGTAATCCACATCGTCCATCACAATCGACATAGCGCGGTCGAGCACCTTTCGCGAAAACGAAAATGTGGTTTCGTCCATATTCACAGTGCCAAGGATTATGAGATTTTGAGGCAAGGTGAGACCTTTGGTGCGAAAACGGTCAGCAAGATTCGATTTTTCTTGCGTGTCTAATTTTCCCAATAAGTGGGCAATCATTCTGTCGCTCAATGTGTCGTTATCAGCGTCAAACGACTCAAACGGTTTTATAATCGGGTCGGTTTCGTATTCGTTGTTTTCGATTGAGCGACTTTCTATTGCGCTAAGGAACTCTGCAAAATACTGTTCCACAGGCGCAAGGTTCATCTCATCGAGACAAAGGAAGAACGGAGTTTCGGGATGTTTCCACGCCCTTGCCACAAATTCCACAAAAGGCGTAAATTCGTAATGCGCTCCGCCGATATTGCTCTTGTAGCCAACCACTTCCAAAGAGTTGTGCCAATTTGGCTTTACCTGTATCAACTCAAAATTTGCGGGCTTATGGAGTTGCCATCTATTGAATCCACACTCCACGGATTTCGGGTCGTACATTTTTTGCAAATCCTCTGAAACAGAAGCCTGCGCAAGTTTTCTCACAATTCGGCTCTTACCCGTGCCGGATATTCCTGCAAGAAGAATGAAGGGCTTGGTGCGGATGGCGGTGAGGAGGGGGCGGAAGGTGTCGGGGATGGAATTGTTTACGATGGAATGTTTATATTGCTTATCTTGATTTGTCGAATTAGTTAGAGACGTCAAGAATGGCAATGGATCTTCTATACCAGCATATTTGTCGGGATAGTTTTTTGCAAGCAAAACCATTATTTTATTAGTTGTTTTGATGCAAGTATTGTAGTCAAAAGATGTTTTGCCTAAATAAATTTTTGAAAAAAAATCAATGCATTGACTAAGGTCATTGGGTAAACGCTCTGCGTTTTGAGATAACGAAATAATATCTACCAAACGTTTTTGAGCATCAAGTTCAAAAAATCTGTCATTCCCCTGTCTTTCCTTGCTGTTGCCTCCACAATAAACAAAATCAATGGGAATTAATTCAACTTGTTTTGATGTATTATGAATCACACATTTAAGCCACATTGATTGCAACCAATAATTGTTTGAAGACAAAATGGACACATCCAAGTTGTTGGGATTTTTGATGGCGCAAGTTGGTGGCAACATAAAAAGGGCAGAAATCAACTTGCTTGGACTTTCTAGTTTAGTACCAACGCCAAGTTTCATTGAGGTACTACCAATTCCACGTGGTTTGATTTCATATTTTCCCTTAACATCATCCAAAATGATGCTTCTTTCTTGACCATTTGGGTCTTTAAACACATATTTGAAGACACCAACAAAACCATCAAGTATCGTTGGTGAGGTTATGGTTCCATTTTCATCGGCAAACATTCCGCCCAAAAACGACTGACCGCCGCCACTATTTGCATTGTAACTAAAATGAAAATCAGCATTTTCATTAGCGTATGTTTTGTAATCTGAAACTTCGGTAAAGTATGTCATTATTACCTCCTTTCTTTGTTGGTTTGTTCAAATAACAGAATATTCTGTGCAATATATTTTGCCAAATTTGGAGGAACGGCATTACCGATTGCCAATTCCACGTCTGTTTTCGCTCCGGGGAACAAGAAAGAATCAGGAAATGTTTGCAAATACCCTCGTTCTCTTGTTGTTAATGCCCGTACACCATCCAAAACATCTGCTTTGTCAGCGGGATGTTTTTTGTAATTATCAGGAATTGGTCTGTTGATTCCTCGAATTGTTGCAGATGGTTCGTCTATTGAAAAAACTGCTCTACGATTATAACTTCTTGGATGCATATAGTAATACTGAGTATTCAATGTATCACCCAAATAATCTCTTACAGTCATTGACTTATCGGACATATTAGCGACAAATGCATCATCAAAAAAACCGTTTTTGGCATTCAACTTTCCAATAAGGAAAAAACGTTTTCTTTTCTGGGGAACACCGCATAAACTTGCATCTAATACTCTTGTTGAAATTCCGTAACCTGCATTTCTAAGTATTTCCTTCAATTGGGGTAGGGTTGGAAAACGTTCAATATTATAAACGTTCTCGAATACCACCCAATTCGGTTTTACTTGTGATACAATTTCTCCAAATTTTATAGTTAGATTTGCCCTTTTACCCATTTCTCTTTTCCCCGCTATGGAATAATCTTGGCAGGGTGGTCCTCCAACTATTAAATCAGGATTCAGACCTTTTATAGTTGGTATGAAATCTTCATTGCTTAAATCTGCCTTAAATATTGGATGCTTGAAATTTGCTTTGTAAATTTCAATGGCGGCGTCCCAATTATCAAAAGCACCTACAACATCAAATCCTGCTTTCTCAAATCCTAACGACATACCACCGCATCCTGAAAACAAATCAACAACTTTCATATCTTTTACTGTTTTGTTTTTCAATGTATCTTAATAAAGCCTCTCCGACGTATTTCGCCAAATTTACTGGAACTGCATTTCCAATCATAGTGTTCATATCTGATTTTCCACCGAAAAAATTAAAATCGTGCGGAAATGTTTGGATATAACTTCTTTCTTTTGGTGTTAAATTACGAGTTGTGCTAACAGGTGCAGAATCAAGGGGATGACCTTTGTAGCCACTTGGTATGGGTCTGTCAACACCTCGAATGGTCATAGACGGTTCATATATGCTATATACGGCACGTCTATTGTAATTTGTCGGTACACGAAAATAATGCTCAATACCCAAAGAATTGCCCAAATAATCATATATCGACATTGGTTTGTTTGCAAGGTTCTTTTCAAGTTCTTCGTTTAGAAAGTCATCGGCAGAATGCATTTCTCCAATTACAAACATTCGTTTCCTTATTTGTGGAACTCCACAATAAGAGGCATCTAATGTTTTCATTGTAAGTCCATAACCTGCCTTCCTAAAATTATTTACGGCCAACTGAAATGATTTTGTATTGTGAATGGCTGCAACATTTTCCATAACAAAATATTGCGGTTTGATACTGCATATTATTTCAGAATAGCAAACTGAAAGTATCGCCCGTCCTCTACTTTCGTCTTGGTGTCCCGCAGTAGAGAAATCCTGACAAGGAGGACCTCCGACGATTATATCTGGAGAGAATTTGGAGATTTCTCCTACTGATTTATGAACATCAGACAAGTCCAATTGCAACACTGGATGTTTGAAATTTGCCTCATAAACATCAATGGCGGGTTTCCCATTATCAAAACCGGCAACCACATTAAACCCAGCCTTCTCCAAACCGAGTGTCATACCTCCACAACCGCAAAAAAGGTCAACTACTTTAAATTGTTTCAAGGCGAAATAATCTCCTTCCTTTATACCGCCCAAGCAACCGAATCACGGACAATTTGTTTCCCTTGTTAAACTGACACAAAAAAAGCGGGGTGCTTTTACTTCCGTCCGTCAGGAATTCAAGGTCTTAGGATACCCAAACAGATAAACGAACAGAATTAGCACCACGCTGTTAGTATATAATACACCCATAAAGTGTGCGAATGGGTATATGATACCCACAGCACACTACGGGAATGTAAATACACCACCCGTGGCGTCCTTTCTGCATTTGTTTTTATCTGTTTTTCAAAAGTTCCTAAGTTCTGAATATCCAAAAACAAAGCGCAAGTAACGCCTTTCAATATGTAGTTGCCCGCCGGCTGAAATACAGGTCGGCGATGCAAGGGCAAAGGTACGGAGAATTTTTGGGGATTGCAAAAAAAGTTTTTGAGAGGGGGAGAAAAATTATTCTTTCTCGTCAGAGAGTAGAGCCTTCAATTGCTCGATGTCGGGCAGTGCTTTGCGAAGTTTGTCGTCCATATCGTTGGAGGTGCGGTAGGTGGCAACGCCCATCGGTTTGTCGTAATCTTGAATTACATATTCCACAAACTTGTTGTTGGCATTGCTGCACAGTATAATGCCAATGGAAGGATTTTCGTCGGGTTTCTTGACCTCGTCGTCAAGTATTCGCAGATACCCTGCCAATTGTCCAAGGTACGCTGTCTTAAACGGACCCGATTTGAGTTCAACACAGACAAGTGCTTTTAATTCACGGTTGTAGAAAAGTAAGTCGGGAAACTGAACCTCGCCGTATTTTTCCAAGCGGTATTGGTTGCCGACAAAAGTAAAGTCGTTGCCAAATGTCATTATAAAATTCTTGACATTATGTATTATAGCCTGTTCCACAACTCGCTCGTCTTGATCCTTGTCGCGAACAAATAGTTCTTCAACGTTGATAAAGTCCAAAAGATATTGGTCTTTAAACATAGATATTGCGCGAAACGCTTGCAACTTGTCAGGTATTGTTTTGCTAAAATTATTGGGCAAGTTGCCTTGGTGAGAAAAGAGGTCGTCATCAATAAGTTTCTCCAAATCTTCCACTTTTACCTTTGATTCACAAGCAAAACGTATGTAAAACTTGCGTTGTTCTATGTTTTTGACCTTGCTGACAATGGCGTAATGATGCGAAAAACTTATTGACATAAATTCAGTTATCGGGAAATCAGCAGCGACCTTGAAATCAGTTGAAAGAATTTTGTTCGTTGGAACGAATGTTTTGTTTAATTTGTTCGTTGGAACGAACGAATTTGATACTGACTGTTGTGCAGAGCCTAATTCAGCAGTTGGAAATGCCAAATCGTCAGAAGATATATCCAAACTTTTCCATTCTTCATAAAAAGTACGCATCTTTCGCATACTCGGAGCGGAAAAACCTCTGAGTCCGGGCAGTTCTTTCTTCAATCGCTGCGAGATGCTGTCAATTACCCCCTTGCCCCAGTTTTTGTTGCGTGTATTGTAAGATACGTAACGCCCAATGCCGTAATACAGGGCAAGTTGCTCTTGGTTAACAGCTTTGACGGCTTTCAATTGGCTCTGCAATATCGCCGATTTGATAATCTCTACTGCGTTGGATATTTCAACACTATTACTTTCCATATACTTTTATTCGGTATAAACAAAGCGCAAGTAACGCCTTTCAATATGTAGTTGCCCGCCGGCTGAAATACAGGTCGGCGATGCAAGGGCAAAGGTACGGAGAATTTTTGGGATGGGGAAATTAATTTGACAAAATTTTCTTTAAGTCATCAATGTCTGGTAGAGCCTTGCGGAGATTATCGGGCATATCGGCAGATGTGCTATATGTGGCTACGCCCATTGGACTATCGTATTTTTGGATTACGTATTCCACATAGTCTTTGTTGGCAGATTTACAAACGAAATCAACTTGGAATGATGCGTGAAAGGAACGCTAAAAAAGTCCTCGATAGGGAAATCCGAAATGTTGGGGATTACTATTGCGTTGTGAATATCTATTTGATTTTCTGTGGTATATGATTTAGCGGTTGTAACCGCTGAATCTTTTTGCTGTAATTTTCCAGTTGCAACTGGAAAATTAGGGTCTAACATTTTCCACTCTTCGTAAAACTTACGAATTTCATATAAGTTAGACTTTGAAAAACCTCTCAGTCCGGGCAGTTCCTTATGGAGTTGTTGGCTGATTTTGTCCATAACGCCCGTTCCCCAATCAAATCGCTTGGTATTCCTCGACAAGTATCTTCCAATGCCTAAGTACACGGCAAGTTGAACGCGGTTAACGTCCTTTACGGCTTCAAGTTGTCCTTGAAGAATGGCTTGTTTGATTGTTTCTACCGCCTGTGATAACGATATAAGGGATT